>Ga0129308_1002484_pt1 | contig 15488 bp, 12 predicted proteins | sample L827metagenome_FD_94440 | JGI IMG/M metagenome (GOLD analysis project Ga0129308, IMG submission 94440) | Ring-tailed lemur group fecal microbial communities from Wisconsin, USA - L827 metagenome | ecosystem: Host-associated > Mammals > Digestive system > Large intestine > Fecal | place: USA...
ACCAACTCTTTCGGGGTCTCGAATCGGGGTTGTTCCAATTGCTGGCTGGCTACTCGTATATGCGTTATCATAATATGTGAATATAAACGCAAATGTACGAAATAAAGCGTTAAACATCCCATAATCTTGAAGATATACTCATTCTTTTTGTACCTTCACGCTAGAAACAATTAGTGAAATTTATGACGATAGCGTATTTAAATGTGGCTACGGACCGGCAACACTTGGATATTCAAAGGGAAGAGATCTCTTCTTTTGCTGCGGCCAAAGATATCCATGTGGATAAATGGGTCATGGAAGTATCCGGAGAGAAAGCGAAACAGCCGGGACCAAAGTTAAAACTTGTTCTCGAACGCTTGAAGAAAGGGGATGCCTTGATCGTATCGGATATTACCCGTTTGTGTCTTACCTTATATGAGTTGATGGGGATACTTACCGTTTGCATGGAGAAGGACGTGACGGTCTATTGTATAAACGACCGTTATATATTCGATGACCGGATGGATCGCCAATTGATGATTAATGTCTTCAAGCAAGTAGACGAGATTGATCACAGTCTGGTTTCCATACGTACAAAAGACGCCTTGGAACAGGTGAAAAGTACGGGAAAGCGGTTGGGACGTCCTAAAGGCTCGGAATCCAAGTTGTTCTTCTTGGATGCCCATAAGGGGGAGATCATGAACATGTTGGAGCGGGGAGAATCGGTAGGATCGATTTGCGAGCATTTCAACGTCTCTAAGAATACTTTTTATAAGTATAGGAAGAAATTCTTCAGATCGTAAGGATTGGTTTTAATACCAATCCTTTCGTTTCATATATAGCCAAGTCAATACTCCGGTAACTATCATGACGGCCCAAGCTATGAAATAACCGTAACGCCAATCCAATTCCGGCATTATCTTGAAGTTCATACCCCATACGCCCACAAGGAATGTCAAAGGGATGAAAAGGGTGGAGACAATCGTCAGCCGTTTCATGATGGCGTTCATCCTAAGATCGTTATTGGATATATAAAGATCGACAAGGGAAGAGGTGATTTCCCGGCAGCTTTCCGTTGTTTGGATAACGAATTGGAGTTGGTCTTGCAGGTCATTATAGATCGGCAGGATATCCGGGGTGATAATCCCGTTCTCTGTTCGTAATAGTTTTGAGAATTGATCTTTCAGCGGTAGGCTATTCTTACGGATAATCATGTACTCATGGCGGTGTTGTTGGATTAGGGAACCCATATTACCCTGATCGTTCTTAGGATCGAGCAAAGTCTCTTCTATATCCTCTAGTATCTCTTCTACCTTTGAGGCGGATTCTACTAGATTCGCTATGATGGTGTTTAGAAGGAAAGCGAGCAGCAATCCACTGCCTTTTTTCCGGATGTTCAGCATGTTGGATAGTAGCGCTTTATGAGCGGCCTCGAATACGGGGTTGTTGCTTTCCGTAAAAGTGATAACCGTATTGTTCGCTACTAGTATACTAATGTGCTCAGACCGCATCTCGTTATTGACATCGTAATAGCAGGAGTTTAATACGATAAGCATTCGTCCTTTGTATTCCTCTACCTTGACCACGTGTTGGGGAGTCAAGATATCCTTAGCGTCCAGATTATGCAGGCCGAAATCTTTTACGATACGGGTAATGGCATCCGCATTGGTCAATCCGCTAACCTCGAACCAATTGATCTGATTCGAGTCGGTTAGTTTGCTGAAAGAGGTGTCGGTTATCCGCACCTCTTTCGTATGCAAAGATTGTTCGTTGTATTGCGTGAGACGGATGCCGGTTGCTGTCTCATGTTCGCCGGCGTAATAATACTTGTCCGATAAATGCCGGTTGGATATATGTCTTCTCCTGTGTGTATATTCATTCCGTCTCATAATAAGGATATCTTTTTAATCGAATTCAACAACGGTGATGCCGGCGCCTCCGAACTGCACATGCTCGTCTTGAAAACGACGGACACCGGGAACCGTGCGCAGATAATCCCGGATTAGCTGACGTAAGATACCCGTACCGGTTCCATGCAAGATGCGAACCTTGCCTGCCCCGACTTGAATGGCGTCGTCGATAAAATAAGTCACGCTTTGCAATGCCTCATCGCCCCTCATTCCTCTCACATCGATTTCTTGCTTAAAGTTTATCTTCTTCTCATGCATATTGTCAGTGGTCTGGGAGCTGACGAACGTGCTTTTCTGGATTTCCCGTTTGATCTGGCCTTTGCTTACCTTTTCCAACTGCTCCAGCTTAACCGTGCTTTTGATCATCCCGAATGCTACTACGGCCTGCTTTCCTTGTAGTTCCATAACGGTTCCGGCGGAAACCTGTCCTTTAAGGCGTACATTGTCACCGACCTCTATCACCTCTTTATTAAATATAGGCTGGGCCGTCACTTTTTGTTTCTGTTTCTTCCGTTCGTTCCGTTCCTTGAGCTTCGCCATCTTGCGTGCGATCTTATCGTCTTCTTCTTCGGTGGCCATTACGGAGTTCTTGAACTCTTCCAAGGCTTTGCGGGCCAGTTTAGTCTGTTCTTTTTCCGCTTGGGCCTCCTTGATCTCACGGACGGTATTCTCGATCTTGGCGTTAGCCTCCGCTAGGATACGTTGGGCCTCGGCCTTTGCCTCCCTGATGATCTCTTTCCGTTGCTTGTTTACGGCTTCCAAGTCTTGTTCATAACGGGAAGTGACATCTTCCAGTTTTTTCTCCTGCTGACGGATATTCTGCCGTTTGCTTTCCCAGTACCGTTTATCGCGTACGATATCTTGCAAGTATTTGTCCATATTGATATAATCCGCTCCGACGTTCGCGGAAGCGTCGGCTATCACGTCCTCGGGCAGACCGATCTTGCGTGCGATCTCTACGGCAAAAGAGCTACCCGGATTTCCGATAGAAAGCTTGAACAAGGGCTGCATCAAATGGCGGTCGTACAACATGGCACCGTTTACGATACCCTCCGTATCCTCGGCGAAATGCTTCAAATTCTGGTAGTGGGTCGTGATTACCCCAAAGCTATGATTCCGGTTGAAGCGATCCAATAAAGCCTCGGCGATAGCGCCGCCAATCTGGGGTTCCGTACCGCTACCGAACTCATCGATTAGGATAATGGTCCGCTCGTTACAATTCTTCACGAAATACTTCATGTTGGTAAGGTGGGAACTGTAGGTACTCAAATCGTTCTCGATGCTTTGCTCATCGCCTATATCGATGAATATATGCTCGAAGATCCCGGTTCTTGATCGCTCATGCAAAGGAATCAATAAACCACATTGCAACATGTATTGAAGTAATCCGACCGTTTTCAGGCAAACGGATTTACCACCGGCGTTCGGACCGGATATGATCAATATCCGTTTTCCCTCGGTCAGCTCGATATCGAGGGGAACTACCTGCTTGCTCTGTTTCTGTAAAGACAGGAATAAGAGCGGATGCACGGCACGTACCCAATCCATTTGTCGCTTATCCTCCACGATAGGCTTGATCGCTTTGACTTGCTCTGCGAATAACGCTTTCGCACGAATGAAGTCAATGTCGGCAAGAAACTCGTAAGATTGTAGGATATCCGGAGCTAAAGGACGGATCACGTTCGTGAATTCCGTCAGTATCTTAATGATTTCCCGGCGTTCTTCCCCTTCCAGTTCCCGGATGCGGTTATTCGCTTCCACGACCACCTCCGGCTCTATAAAGACCGTCTTGCCACTGGCGGACTCATCATGTACGATACCTTTTATCTTTCGTTTGAAGGCCGGGGCTACCGGGATCATCAAACGACCGTCGCGCATGGTCGGTGTCACGTCCTTATCAACAACCCCGTCCGATTGTGCCGCACGGAGGATGGATTGCAGGCTGCGGGATATACCGCTCATCGTGATCGTCATCTCCCTGCGGATTTGCGATAGGGTGGAGGAAGCGCTGTCCTTGACCTTGCCGAATTTATCGAGGATACTATCGATCTTTCCAATCAATTGGGGGAAGACAAAGATATCTCCCGCCAATTCAGTCAAGGCCGGATATTTGATTTCCTCATCGTCCATAGGCTTGAAGAAGCGTACGATGTCATTGATCGTTTGCAGGGAACGTTTGAGGTCGAACAACTCCCGTTCATCCAGCCAAGTACCTTCCGGCCGAATCCGTTTCAAGGAATAGCGCACGTCGAAGAAATAACTGGCGGGGAATTCCGTGTCTCCGTGTAGGATACGGATGAACTCGTCGGTTTGTTCCAATCGCTTGGATACGACCTCGAACTCATCGGAGAATCCCATCTCCGCTACCCGCTCTTCCCCGAGCGGGCTTAAACATTTTTCTGTGATTAAGTGACGGATCTTATCAAAGCCCGTCTTTTGTTCAAAATTTTGTGGATATATCACGTGTTTGTAAAATCTTTATTTGATCTCTACCGTCACTTCAGAGCGAATGGTAGGACGGATAATTACTTCTAATTTTGTCTTGCCACGCTTTATATTAAATGTACAGGCGTTGTTGCCGGACGGATTAATATAAGGGGCGAAATAGTATAAATAAGAGAACGCCGGCAAGTAATCGGAGCTTTGCGACGCATCCGCTATTTGGGGATATTTGAATACGTCCCAAAACATGCAATATTTGAAACCGTTCGCATCCGTAAACATCGTCTTCGGATCACGATATTGCATCGTGTTCGTGATAAAGCGTTTGTAGGCGGATGAGAACTCCTCTGCCGAATGATCCATCTTATAGCGACCGATCTTTTCTATAATGTCACGAGGACGGATGCCTGCCGCATAAGCGGGGGAGTTACGATCTACGTCAACCACTTGATCCAATTTATCGATATCGTAGCTGATCCCCGTATAATTATAGGTCTTCTTGCTCACCTTGAACGGTACGTTACGTCCGTATTTCGCATATGGGTATTGCATACACATCAACGGGACATGCACCCGGGCGTATTCGTCCAGACGATAAGAGTCTTCCAGCAGCTCGTTCGCCTCACATTCCCAGAGTACACGTCCGGGGATATCTTTTTGATCGATGATACGGATACCGAATTGCAACAGATATTCGGCTTCCGCTTCGGCGGCGGCGTAATTCAAGAACGGGAATTTCTCCATCTTACTGTGCGAGAAGTTGTACCGGTAAGTCGGTTCTTTTTCTACCAATACTTTATTCGCTCCCAGATAGTTCGGGTTCTTATCGAAAAAATAGAAAGTCTGTATCAATAAATCCGGCTTCGCGATATCAACCGTAAGTCCTTTTTTGGTCAACTCGTTCTCGATGCATTCGTTGATGACCGTTTCCAGTTTACGGTTATTCTCGTCGATGGTCGAGAAGGCGAATGTCTTGAAGTTACCGAAATCTACGCCGTCGGATGTGACGGTAGTCTTGAACGGGCATACGAATTCTTGCTCATTGGTTGTCTCCAAGCTATACATCGCATAGGCGGACGCCAGCTGGTCTTCCGTGATGGCGTTACTTTTCTTGCAGTCCTTCTTTACCAATACTTGTTTAGAAGGAGAGGCAAGGTTGCTGATGGTCAATAGGACATCGTTTCTTCCGGCGGGATTCAGCAGTTGAGGGATCTCATCGACAGATATTTCCGTCACAGGTACACCGTTGATCTCCTCGATCACGTCGTATTTCTTAATACCTGCTTGCTCGGCGGATGAATAAGGGATGACGCTTTTAATGACCGGCTTGTTGTTTCCCCAGTTCTTGCTCTGGCTGATATCGTATGTGAAGCCTAGTCGGCAGATGGATGTATTCCTGTTTTGGGCGGAAACCGTACAGACCGCCAATACTAATAGCAACGTTGATAAAATCACACTTCTCATCATATTCTGGAATTTTATTTACTCTAAAAATACCTGTTTCGTTTAAAACATAGGCAAAGGTAAAGATATTTTTGATGTGGTGGAATAGTTGGCAATATATTTGCTGCTATAATAGTGTATGAACTTGATATGGATGCTGTGTATATACTTTTTAAGGGTATTTATGTGGTACCGTATTTCGCTTACAATTAGTTAGTAATGAAAAAAATCAGATAGATTATGAGCAAGATGAATCCAAACGAGAAAAAAGAAAACGCTTCAAAAAACGAAAACGTGAATAATGAGGAAGCGACAAATTTGCAGGAAGAACAGTCAAATGCGGCAGATGAAACTGTCGGCTCTGACAATGTGTCGGGCGAGGTGGAAGCCTTGCAAAAGAAATATAACGAATTGAACGATTCCCACCTGCGCTTGATGGCGGAGTTTGACAATTACCGTAAACGTACGATGCGTGAGAAGGCCGATTTGATCAAGACTGGCGCTGAGGGTGCGTTAAAGAACCTTCTTCCTATTATCGATGATTTCGAGCGTGCCTTGCAGAACATCCGCACGGCTGAGGATGTAGAGGCCGTTAAAGAAGGCGTGGACTTGATTTTCGGTAAGTTCATGGGGTATCTGGCTCAGCAGGGCGTGAAACCGATCGAGGCTGTAGGTAAGCCGTTCAACACGGAGGAGTTTGAGGCTATCGCTACGATTCCCGCTCCGGAACCGGACATGAAGGGCAAGGTATTGGATTGCGTACAAACTGGATATACCTTATTTGACAAGGTAATACGTCACGCTAAAGTAGTAGTGGGAGAATAATCGGAAAATCGGCAAATAACAAATACAAGGATGGCTAAAAGGGATTACTATGAAGTGCTGGGCGTTGAGAAGAATGCTTCGGCGGATGAGATAAAGAAAGCGTACCGTAAGAAGGCGATACAGTTCCACCCGGATAAGAACCCGGGCGATAAGCAAGCGGAGGAGAACTTTAAGGAGGCGGCTGAGGCATACGACGTGTTGAGCGATCCGCAAAAGCGTCAGCGTTATGACCAATTCGGCCATGCGGGTGTCGGCGGGGCTTCACAAGGTGGCGGCTTCGGTGGCGGAATGTCCATGGAGGATATCTTCTCTCAGTTCGGCGACATCTTTGGTGGACATTTTGGCGGTTTCGGAGGCTTCGGTGGTTTCGGCGGTTCTCGTGGAGGACGCCGTGTGAACCGTGGATCGGATTTGCGTGTGAAGGTGAAGCTGAACCTGAAAGAGATCGCTAACGGCGTGGAAAAGAAGATCAAGGTAAAGAAGTATGTGCCTTGTTCGCATTGTCACGGTAGTGGGGCGGAAGGCTCGGATGGCGTGAAGACGTGTGATACGTGTAAAGGTAGCGGTGTCGTTACCCGTATCGCCAACACGATCCTAGGGCAGATGCAGACGCAGACGACTTGTCCTACTTGTGGTGGCGAGGGCAAGATCGTTGTCAAGAAATGTACGGAGTGTAACGGTGAGGGCGTCGTTCGCGACGATGAGATTATCACGATCAATATCCCTGCCGGTGTAGCCGAGGGCATGCAGCTCTCCATGAACGGTAAAGGCAACGCCGCGCGACATGGTGGAATCAACGGCGACTTATTGATCCTTATCGAGGAGGAACCGCATCCGGAGTTGATTCGTGATGAGAACGATCTGCTATACAACCTGCTATTGAGTGTTCCGCAAGCCGCCTTGGGAGCCACGGTAGAGGTCCCGACCATCGATGGAAAGGCGAAATTGAAGATCGAGCCGGGTACGCAGCCGGGCAAGGTGCTTCGTTTGCGTAACAAAGGACTTCCTTCCATCAATAGTTATGGTACGGGAGATTTGTTGGTGAACGTGAGTGTATATATCCCCGAGACCTTGTCTTCTACGGAGAAAGAGACGCTGAACGGTTTGGAGAACTCACCGAACTTCCAGCCTAATAAGACGATGAAAGAGAAGATTTTCAGTAAGTTCAAGCACTTCTTTGATTAACGAATAGAAAAGACTACTGTATTCGTGTGAGAACACTATAGTATTCGTGGATAAACACAGTAGTGTTTGGGAATGAATACAATTGTGTTTATCTCCGGAATATGGTAGTCTTTTTTCATAAGTCATAAAATAGTTTCCTATGAGAATATATACCCGTGGGGGAGATAAAGGGAAAACCGGCATACATGGCGGTGAGCGTGTCGATAAGGATGACATCCGTATCGAGGCGAATGGGACGTTGGATGAGTTGAACGCCGAGATCGGCATTGTCCGTACGCTGCTGTCGCCCGATCATGAGTGGCAGGCGTTGCTGGGTAGGATACAGCGGGAGATGATGACCCTGATGTCGCATGTGGCGACACCATCGACGATCCGTGATAAGAATCCGAATCCGCTTCCCGATGATTTGGCCGCCTTTTGTGAGTCCTATATCGATGATCTATCCGCCCAGATGGAGGATAACGGGTATTTTATCCTTCCGGGAGGCACACCTGTTTCGGCGCACCTCCAATTGGCCCGTACGATAACCCGCAGGGCCGAACGCCGCTTGTGGACCTTGAATCGGAAAGACCCGGTTCCTGCCGGGATCATGGCGTTCGTGAATCGTTTATCGGATCTGTTCTTTACGATGGCACGTTATGACATGTTTCGTCAAGGGAACGCCGAGGAACGTTGGCAATCCTTCCTGTATAAGCGGAAAAATAAATCCTAGAGGGCGATATCTTGCCATTTGCCTTTCACGAGCTCACGGGTGGACTTGAAGCCAGCTTGCTTCAGCAACTTGAAAGCCTCCTTGCGACCGTCGTTCACCAAATCCGGATAATGGCAATCGGAGTTCACCATGACAGGGATATTCATTTCCCGCATCCGTGATAGGTATTCCACACGGGGGTAAAGTTCTTTTTTCTTGGTCCAGTTCTTGGTGTTGACCTCGACCATCAATCCTTTCTCCTGAACCAGATCCAGACAAGCCTCAAAAGGCTTCCGATACCAATCCTCCTCAAAATTGAAGATCTTGTATTTCTGTCCGTTCATATAGATCTTGTCCATATGCCCGACGATATCGATGCCTCCGGCCTCTATCATTTTCATCGTGGTATCGAAGAAACGCTTGACAAGCAACCGGACATCTCCCTCGAAATGACGCTCCACGGAGTGGGCGTATTCCCTGAATGAGCCGTCTATGCAGACCATGTTCTCTTCGACCAGACGCTCTGATACGGGCAGGAAATGGATGGAACCGATCCGGTAGTCCAAGGGCAACTCTTGGAAATAGGAGATCGAGGCGTTGTAGGTCTCGTCCAGATAATCAATCTCCAGACCGGCATATATTTCTAGTTGATCGCTGTATTTCTGTTTCAGTCGGTTTATCTCTTGCAGATACTCCGGCATATCGTCTTTAGACATATTCCAGAAGGTCTCGAACGGAAGCGGCGAGTGGGAGGAAAAACCGTACGCACGGAACCCATGTGTTATGGCGAATCTCACGAAATCCTCCGGAATACCTCTTCCATCACAAAAAGTACAATGACTATGGTAGTTACTGAGTTGCATGATTGTTCTTAGTGATTAAAAAGCCACATCCAGATCATCTTGCCCGGATGTGGCCTTGTATGATGAATGAGAGAGGTGTTATTTGATAACGCCTAGCTCTTTTCCGACCTTGATAAACGCTGCGATAGCCTTGTCCAAATGCTCAGTCTCGTGGCCGGCGGACAATTGTACGCGGATACGAGCTTGTCCCTTCGGTACTACCGGGTAATAGAAACCGGTCACGTAAATACCCTCTTCCTGCATCTTGGCGGCGAAATCTTGAGACAACTTAGCGTCGTACAACATAACAGCGCAGATAGCGGATTGAGTCGGCTTGATATCGAATCCGGCTGCCAGCATCTTGTCGCGGAAGTAACTTACGTTGTTCATTAATTTCGTATGTAAAGCGTCGCTCTCCTTCAACATCTTGAACATCTCCAAGCTTGCGCCTACGATGGCTGGAGCCACGGAGTTAGAGAACAAGTAGGGGCGAGAACGCTGACGTAACATATCGATAATCTCCTTCTTTCCGGTCGTGAAGCCACCCATGGCGCCACCGAACGCCTTACCCAGCGTACCCGTGAAGATATCTACATGTCCGTAAACATTGAACTGCTCGGCTACGCCATGACCGGTCGGTCCTACGACACCGGCAGAGTGAGACTCGTCCACCATAACCAATGCGTCATATTTCTCGGCAAGCTCGCAAATCTTGTCCATCGGAGCGACATTGCCGTCCATGGAGAACACGCCGTCCGTAGCGATGATACGGTGACGTTGGGCCTGTGCCTCTTGTAGGCAACGCTCCAAGTCCGCCATATCGGCGTTGGCGTAGCGATAACGTTTAGCCTTGCATAAACGAACGCCGTCGATAATAGAGGCGTGGTTCAAGGCATCCGAGATAATAGCGTCTTCCTCGCCAAACAACGGCTCGAATAAACCACCGTTAGCGTCGAAACATGCGGCGTAAAGGATCGTGTCTTCAGTCTTGAAATAGTCGGAGATGGCTGCTTCCAATTGCTTGTGCAAATCCTGCGTTCCACAGATGAAACGAACGGACGACATACCATAACCGTGTGTATCCATGGCTTTTTTCGCGGCCTTGATCAGTCGTTGGTTATCGGACAGGCCAAGATAGTTGTTGGCGCAGAAGTTTAAAACATCACTTCCGGCATTTACTTTGATGTCGGCTCTCTGCGGCGTAGTAATGATACGCTCGTTCTTGTATAAACCCGCGGCTTTGATGCCTTCAAGTTCATTTGTCAAGAATTCTTTAAGTTTTCCGTACATAAAAACTTCGTTTTTTATTAGTATTTAGATGTGAGTAGTAGCTTCGTTGTCAAAGCGACAGACAAAGGTCTGTTTTTTTTTTGAATTTTAATACTAAAAAAGAGAAGAAATTCATGCCTAAACTGTTTTATTCTCTATACCTTTGCCGCCGGAAAAAAACTTAAATCTCATTAAACGCGATGAAGAATGTATTAGTAATTGGTTCTACCGGTCAGATCGGATCAGAGTTAACCATGAAATTAAGAAGTATCTACGGTGGGAACATAGTAGCGGGTTATATCCCGGGTGCGGAACCTAAAGGCGAGTTGTTAGAATCGGGACCTTCCGCTATCGTGGATATCACGAACGAGCAGCAGATCGCTGAGACGGTATCAAAATATAATATTGATACGATCTACAACTTGGCGGCTCTTTTGTCGGCTGTAGCCGAGGCTAAACCTCAGTTGGCGTGGAAGATCGGAATGGGGGGCTTGTTCAATGTGCTTGAGGTAGCCCGTGAGATGCACTGCGCTGTATTTACGCCGAGTTCTATTGGCGTTTTCGGTAACAATACCCCGAAAGACAAGACTCCTCAAGATACGATCCGTAATCCTCGTACGATGTACGGCGTGACGAAGGTATCCGGCGAGTTGTTAAGCGATTATTATAATATCCGTTTCGGCGTGGACACACGTTCGGTTCGTTTCCCCGGATTGATCTCTTACGTAACACCTCCGGGTGGTGGTACGACGGACTACGCTGTCGATATTTACTATTCGGCCGTTAAGGGCGAGAAATTCGTTTGCCCGATCGCAGCCGCTACTTTCATGGATATGATGTACATGCCGGACGGCTTGCGTGCCGCTATCGAGATTATGGAGGCGGATTCTACGAAGTTCGTTCACCGTAACTCTTTCAACATTGCCTCGATGAGTTTCGATCCGGAAATCATCTTTAATAATATCAAGAAATATATGCCTGAATTCCAGATGGAGTATGAGGTAGATCCTTTGCGTCAGGCTATCGCCGAGTCGTGGCCGAACTCCTTGGATGATACTTGCGCCCGCCAAGAGTGGGGCTGGAAGCCGGAGTATGATTTGGATGCCATGACAAAAGATATGTTAGCTAAATTGAAAGAACGTTTCAATAAATAAGAGTGATGTTGTAGCCATGATTGTTTGTGGATAGAGGGGCCGGGGTATCATCAGGGGTGGATGATCCCCGGCCCTATTTTTTACCGCCGCTATTTCAATAAATCCGGCCGGAGGCGTGCCGTACGCTCTTGTGCTTGTTGCAAGCGCCATTCTTCGATCTTGCGCTGGTGCCCGGATAATAGTACCTCGGGTACTTTCCAACCTTTGTAATCGGCGGGACGTGTATAAACAGGCGGGGCCAGTAGGTCATCTTGGAAGGAGTCGGAGAGGGCGCTTTGCTCGTCGCCGATCGCTCCCGGTATCAAGCGTACCACGGCGTCGGTGATGATAGCGGCGGCCAGCTCTCCTCCGGTAAGGACATAATCTCCTACGGATATCTCTTTCGTTATCAGGTGCTCACGGATACGATAGTCGATCCCTTTATAGTGCCCGCAGAGGATAATCATATTATTTAGTAAAGACATGCTGTTGGCCATGGGCTGGTTGAGTGTCTCGCCATCCGGAGAGGTATAGATTACCTCGTCATATTCCCGTTCGCTTTTCAACGCTGAGATCGCCCGGTCTATCGGTTCGATCTGCATCACCATTCCGGCCTCTCCTCCGAACGGATAATCATCCACCCGCCTCCATTTATTAGTGGTGTAATCCCGTAGGTTATGTAAATGAATCTCCGCTAATCCCTTATCTTGCGCCCTCTTGACGATAGAGCAATTAATCATCCCCTCGATCATCTCGGGAAGTACGGTAAGTATATCTATACGCATAAAAAATAGTTGTAACGTTAAAACCTCCCGCAAAGGTACATCTTTATTCTGACTCATCGTAAAGTGAGTCTCTATTATCTATGATTCGCGATAGAAAATTAAGAATGAATGAAACGCATGCGTTGGCGCAGTTAAGAGTTCGTAGAAGTTCATGAGGATATTTTTGTATCGTTTGAATTATTATTCGTACTTTTGTCCGTCAATTCGGCGGTTATCAATAGAGGCCGTCTCTTTAGAGAATAAATTTTATAGCGATGAATATATCTTACAATTGGCTGAAAGAGTATCTTGATTTCGATCTGAAGCCAGAAGAAGTGGCTGCGGCACTTACCTCTATCGGTTTGGAAACCGGTGGAGTAGAGGAAGTTCAAACCATTAAGGGCGGACTTGAGGGACTGGTTATCGGTGAAGTGTTAACTTGTGAGGAACACCCGAATTCAGACCATTTACATATTACGACCGTAAATGTAGGTGGCGAGGCTCCTTTACAAATCGTATGCGGCGCCCCGAACGTGGCTGCCGGACAGAAAGTGGTCGTAGCCGTGAACGGTACGAAACTGTATGACGGTGACGAATGCTTTACCATCAAGAGATCCAAGATCCGTGGCGTTGAGTCCAACGGTATGATTTGCGCCGAGGACGAGATCGGCATCGGTACCGACCATAACGGTATTATCGTACTTCCCGCCGATACTGTTGTAGGTACGCTTGCTAAAGATTATTATAATGTGAAGAGCGACTACGTGCTGGAGGTGGATATCACCCCGAACCGTGTAGACGCTACTTCCCATTTCGGTGTCGCTCGTGACTTGGCCGCTTACTTGAAGCAAAACGGCAAGCCCGCTGAGTTGAGACGTCCTTCGGTAGACGCTTTCAAGATCGACGACGAGACGCCGGGCGTAGAGGTCGTGGTAGAGAATACGGAGGCTTGTCCCCGTTATTCCGGTGTTACGATCAAGGGCGTTACAGTGAAGGAGAGTCCGGAGTGGTTACAAAACCGCTTGCGTGTGATCGGCCTTCGTCCCATCAATAACGTAGTGGATATAACGAACTTTGTCCTGCATGAGTTAGGGCAGCCTTTACACTCTTTCGATGCGGGTAAGATCAAAGGAAATAAAGTGATTGTCAAGGCGGCCGAGGCTGGTACGAAATTCGTCACGTTGGATGGCGTGGAGCGTACGTTGACCGATCGTGACTTGATGATTTGTAATGTCGAGGAACCGATGTGTATCGGTGGCGTGTTCGGCGGTTTGGATTCCGGCGTGACTGAGGAGACCACCGACGTATTCTTGGAATCCGCTTGTTTCCATCCGACGTGGATTCGCAAGACCGCTCGTCGTTTTGGCTTGAATACGGACGCTTCTTTCCGCTTCGAGCGTGGTTTGGATCCGAACAATACGATGTATGTATTGAAACGTGCCGCCTTGTTGATACAAGAGTTGGCGGGAGGTAAGATCACGGGTGCCGTACAGGATGTTTATCCTACCGTGGCGGAACCGTATACGGTTGAGGTGACTTACGAGAAGATCAATACGTTGATCGGTAAGGATATTCCGGTAGAAACCGTGAAAAGTATCTTGGCAAGCCTTGAGATGGAGATCGTATCCGAGACTGCCGAGGGCTTGACTTTGCATGTTCCCGTATATCGTATCGATGTGCAGCGTGATGTAGACGTGATCGAGGACATTCTTCGTATCTACGGATATAATAACGTGGAGTTCAGCGATAACGTGAAGTCCAATTTAAGTTACCAGACTCCTACGGATCGTAGCTGGAAATTGCAGAACCTGATCTCGGAGCAACTTTGCGGTTGTGGTTTCAACGAGATCATGAACAACTCCTTGACACGCTCCGCTTATTATACGGATCTGTCTGTTTATCCGGAAGCGCGTTGTGTCATGTTGATGAACCCGTTAAGCGCTGATTTGAACTGCATGCGTCAGACCTTGTTGTTCGGAGGCTTGGAGAGCATCGAGTATAACATGAAACGTAAGAGAGGCAATATCCGTTTCTATGAGTTCGGTAATTGCTATGATTATAATATCGATAATAAGAAGGAAGATGAGACCTTGGCGCAGTTCAGCGAGGATTACCGCCTAGGCATCTGGGTAGCCGGCAACCGGGTGGAGAACAACTGGGCGCATCCGGACGAGAAATCTTCCGTCTATGAGTTGAAGGCTTACGTAGAGAATATCTTGGTCCGCTTGGGCGTGGATATGAAACGGGTTATTTTCGGTAACTTGACGAATGATATCTATTCTTCAGGATTAAGCATCACGACCGGTTCCGGACGTCAGTTGGGTACGATGGGTATCGTAAGCAAGAAACTTCGTAAGATGCTGGATATCGATATGGAGGTTTATTACGCTGAGTTGTCGTGGACCCAATTGATGAAGGAGATCAAGAAGGCGAAAGTAACCTTCTCCGAGATTTCCAAGTTCCCGGCCGTTAAACGTGACTTGGCGTTGTTGCTTGATAAGAGCGTACAGTTTAGCGAGGTCGAGAAAATCGCTAAGGATAGCGATCGCAAGCTATTGAAGGAGGTATCTCTGTTCGACGTTTACGAGGGCAAGAACCTTCCGGCGGGCAAGAAGTCGTATGCCGTAAGCTTCTTCATGCAAGATGAGAGCAAGACTTTGAACGATAAGCAGATCGACGCTATCATGAAGAAGATCCAGACAAATCTGGAACAAAAGCTAGGTGCTCAATTGAGATAAGAATTTAATTACATAAAATAAAGATAAACTGATAAACATATGGGAAGAGCGTTTGAGTTTCGTAAAGCGAGAAAGTTTAAGCGTTGGGGCAATATGGCCCGTGTATTCACGAAGTTAGGAAAGGAAATCACGATCGCGGCAAAACAAGGTGGACCGGAGCCCGAGAATAACCCTCGTTTACGTGCGTTGATGCAGAACGCCAAAAAGGAGAATATGCCGAAGGAGAACGTGGAGCGTGCCATTAAACGTGCCGTATCCAAGGACTTC
>Ga0129308_1002486_pt1 | contig 15470 bp, 11 predicted proteins | sample L827metagenome_FD_94440 | JGI IMG/M metagenome (GOLD analysis project Ga0129308, IMG submission 94440) | Ring-tailed lemur group fecal microbial communities from Wisconsin, USA - L827 metagenome | ecosystem: Host-associated > Mammals > Digestive system > Large intestine > Fecal | place: USA...
GTATTATTATCTGGAACAGATGGTTGTGGAACAAAAGTCAAATTAGCCTTTGTGATGGATAAACATGATACGATTGGTATTGATGCAGTCGCAATGTGTGTCAATGATATTGCTTGTTCTGGAGGAGAACCGCTCTTTTTCTTAGATTATATTGCTTGTGGTAAAAACTATCCTGAAAAAATCGCAACAATTGTGAGTGGTGTAGCTCAAGGGTGCATTCAATCAGAATGTGCATTAGTTGGTGGGGAAACGGCTGAACATCCTGGTCTTATGCCTGTAGATGAATATGATCTTGCTGGATTTGCAGTAGGAGTCGTTGATAAAAAAGATATTATTGATGGACAAAATATTAAACCTGGTGATGTCTTAGTTGGTATTGCTTCAAGTGGTGTTCATAGTAATGGTTTTTCTTTAGTACGTTCTGTATTTGATATGACAAAAGAATCTTTGGATACATATTATGATGAATTAGGAAAAACTTTAGGGGAAGCTTTGATTGCTCCAACTAAGATTTATGTCAAAGCACTTAAAAAAATTAAAAATAAAGGTGTTAAAGTGAAAGGATGCAGTCATATTACTGGTGGTGGTTTCTTTGAAAATGTCCCAAGAATGTTACCAGAAAATGTGAAGGCCATCATTAAAAAAGAAAGCTATGAAGTTCCAGCAATCTTTGATTTAATTGCTAAAAAAGGTCAAGTTGCAGAAAATATGATGTATAACACATTTAATATGGGACTTGGTATGATTATTGCTTTAGATCCTGAAGATGTTGATACAGCAATGAAAGCTATCGAAGAAGCTGGAGAAAAAGGCTATGTTGTTGGTCAAATTGAAGCTGGAGATAAAGGAGTAGAGCTATGTTAAAAGTAGCAGTATTTATTTCAGGAGGAGGAACTGATTTACAATCTATCATTGATGCTTGTCAAAAAAAGGAAATCAATGCTGAAATTAAATTGGTTGTTTCTTCAAGAAAAAAAGCTTATGGTTTAGAGCGTGCTAAAAAAGCTGGTATTAAAGCAGAATGGATAAGAGATGATGAATTATTGATCCAACGTTTACAAGAAGAAGGAATAGAACTTATTGTTTTAGCTGGTTATCTTGCAATCGTTAGTGATCGTTTGATTGAACTTTATCAAAATAGAATTATTAATATTCACCCATCACTTATTCCTTCTTTCTGCGGACCTGGTTTTTATGGATTACACGTTCATGAAGCAGTTTTGAAAAGAGGAGTCAAAGTAAGTGGAGCAACTGTGCATTTTGTTTCACCTGTAGTTGATGGAGGACCAATCATTTTACAGGAAGCTTGTGATATTTCAGATTTAAAAGCTGCTGAAGATATTCAAGCAAGAATTTTAGAAATTGAACATCGTATTTTACCTAAAGCTGTTGGTTTATTTGCTGATAATAGAATAAAAATTGAAAATGAAAGGGTTGAAATAATATGAAAAGAGCATTAGTTTCTGTTACAAATAAAGATGGTGTCGTTGATTTTTGTAAAGGATTAGTGAAGTTAGGTTTTGAAGTTGTTTCTACTGGTGGAACTTTAAATAAATTAAAAGAAGCTGGTATTGATGCTATTGCAATTGATGATGTAACTGGATTTCCAGAAATTTTAGATGGTAGAGTTAAAACTTTACATCCAAAGGTTCATGGCGGTTTATTATTTAGAAGAGATGTAGAAGAACACGTCAAAACAGTTGAAGAAATGGGAATTCAACCCATTGATTTAGTTTGTGTTAACTTATATGAGTTTGAAAAAGCATTAAAGAATGGAAAACCAATGGCTGAAATGATTGAAAATATTGATATTGGTGGACCTTCAATGATTAGAAGTGCAGCTAAGAATTTTAAAGATGTCATCATTGTTACTGATCCAAGTGATTATGATAATGTCTTAGAAGCAATTGAAAATAAAACAGATGATTATGATTTTAGATTAAATCTTGCATATAAAGCATTTAGTACAACGGGCGCTTATGATGCGATGATTTCTCGTTATTTTGCTGATCAAGTTGGTGATACTTTCCCAGATACATTAAATATTTCTTTAAAGAAAGTAGAACATTTACGTTATGGTGAAAATTCACAACAGGGAGCAAATAAATATGAGGATCCATATGTTCAAAAATCATTATTAGACTATGAACAATTACATGGAAAAGAAATTTCATTCAACAATGTTAATGATTTATATGGAGCAGTGGCTGTTGTAAGAGAATTTGGTGATCAAATCGTTACAGCGGCAATTAAACATTCAACTCCATGTGGGGTAGCTATCGGAGAAACTGGTTATGATTCTTATATGAAAGCCTATGAAGCTGATCCACAATCTATTTTTGGTGGAATCGTAGCTGTTAACTATAAAGTTGATAAAGCTACTGCCGAGCAAATGCATAAGATCTTTTTGGAAATCGTAGCTGCTCCTGATTATGATGATGATGCTTTAGAAGTTTTAAAGAAAAAGAAAAATTTACGTATTCTAAAATTAAAGAATTTAGATGCAAGAGATGCAAAATATGATATTAAATATCTTGAAGGAAAAGTTTTAGTTCAAGAATTAAATACAAAGATGATTGATGAAATGAAAGTTGTTACTGAAGCAAAACCTACTGACGCTCAATTATCAGATATGGAATTTGGTATGAAAGTTGTTAAATATGTTAAATCAAATGCTATTTGTATAGTTAAAAATGGTGTAACACTTGCAATCGGTGGAGGACAAACATCTCGTGTTTGGGCATTAGAAAATGCTATTCATAATAATCCTGATAAAGATTTTGAAGGTGCTGTTTTAGCAAGTGATGCTTTCTTCCCATTCAATGATTGTGTTCAGGTTGCTGTCGATGCAGGAATTAAAGCCATCATTCAACCAGGTGGAAGTATAAGAGATAAAGATTCTATTGAATTATGTAATGAACATAATATTCCAATGGTATTTAGTGGATATAGACATTTTAGACATTAAAAGGAGAAAATGAATGAAAGTATTAGTCATTGGTAGTGGTGGTCGTGAACACGCGATTGCTTATGCTTTAAATAAAAGTCCTAAAGTAGATGAAATTCATGCGATTCCAGGAAATCCTGGGATTGCTGAAATAGGAATGTGTCATAGTGGAAGTGTAGAAGATTTAGAAGGAATCTTAAAATTTGTTGAAGATCATGATATTGATTTTACAGTTATAGGTCCTGAAGTTCCTCTATGTATGGGGTTAGCTGATTTATTAGAAGAACATGGTCATAAAGTTTTTGGTCCTAGAAAACAAGCGGCAACTTTAGAAGGAAGCAAAGCTTTCTCTAAAGATTTCATGGCTAGACATCATATTCCTACAGCAGCCTATAAGGAAGTTAATTCTTATGATGAAGCTGTTGAAGCATTATCATCATTTACATATCCAGTTGTTGTAAAAGCTGATGGTTTAGCAGCTGGTAAAGGTGTTGTTATTTGTGAAAATGAAACAATGGCCAAGGAAACTTTAAAAGATATGATGATTGATGGTGCCCTTGATGGTGCTGGAAGCAAAGTTGTATTAGAAGAATTTTTAACTGGTTTTGAATGTTCTTTGCTTTGCTTCGTTGATGGTAAAACGATTGTTCCAATGGTCAGTGCAAAGGATCATAAACAAGTTTTTGAAGGAAATAAAGGTCCTAATACAGGTGGTATGGGAACAGTTTCTCCTAATCCATTTATGCCTGACGGTATTGATGAAGTCATGAAAAAAGATATTTTAGATCCTTTTATGGCAGGATTGAAAGCTGATCAAATGGATTATCGTGGTGTTGTTTTCATTGGTTTAATGATTGAAAATAATCAAGCGAAAGTTCTAGAATTCAATGTTCGTTTTGGTGATCCTGAAACACAATCTATCTTACTGAGATTAGATAGTGATTTATTTGATATTATGTACGCTGTAGCAACACAAACTTTAGATCAAGTTGAAGTTAAATGGAAAGATGAAAATGTTGCTTGCTTAGTGCTTGCAAGTGGCGGTTATCCAGGAAGTTATGAAAAGGGTAAAGTGATTACTGGTTTAAAAGATGTTGATGATGATATTATTGTATTCCATGCAGGAACAGCATTTAAAGATGATCAAATCGTAACAAGCGGTGGTAGAGTATTAAATATTTGTGCTTTTGGTTCTTCATTAGAAGAAACAAGAGAAAAGGTATATAAAGCTGCTGAAGTTATTGATTTTGAAGGTAAATATTATCGTAAAGACATCGGTCTTATTTAATGAGGTGAAAATATGAGTAAAGTCTATCGTATATATGTAGAAAAAAGAAAAGAATATGCAGTAGAAGCTGATGAAATTTTAAATAATTTAAAAACACAATTAAAATTAAATACGATCACATCATTAAAGGTCGTTAATCGTTATGATGTACAAGGAATTAGTGAAGAAGTTTTAAATCAAGGAATTCCTACGATTTTGAGTGAACCAATGGTTGATGATATTACTTTGGAAGATTATCCAGTTCAAGATGAAAAAGTATTTGCTATTGAATTTTTACCAGGACAATACGATCAAAGAGCCGATGCTTGCGAACAATGTTTCCAATTATTAACTGGTGAAAAGAATGTCAAAGTCAAATGTGCGAAATTGATTGTTCTTGCTGGAAATGTAAGTGATGAAGATGTTAAACGTGTGCAAAGTTATTTAATCAATCCTGTTGATCAAAGATTGGCATCTTTGGAAAAAGTTGATGATTTAACTGATGCTGATGTACATATTGATCCAGTTCCTGTTATCAATGGATTTATTGATTTTAGTGATGATGAGTTAAAACAATATATTAAAGATAATGGCATGGCAATGAACTATGATGATTTAAAGGTAACTCAAGATTATTATCGTGATGAAGAAAAAAGAGATCCAACTGAAACTGAATTAAAAGTATTGGATACTTATTGGTCTGATCATTGTCGTCATACGACTTTTGCAACGATAATTACTGATTTAGATATTGAAAATGGTGCTTTTAAAGAAATTTTAGAAAAAGATGTTGAAAATTATAAAACATCAAGACATTTAGTTTATGGTGTTGATACAAAACGACCATTGACTTTAATGGATCTTGCTACAATTTCAATGAAAGAATTAAGAAAAACAGGTTATTTAGATGATTTAGAAGTTTCTGAAGAAATCAATGCCTGTTCAGTCGAATTAACAGTTCATACTAATGAAGGTGATGAGGACTGGTTATTAATGTTCAAAAATGAAACACATAACCACCCAACAGAAATTGAACCTTTCGGTGGTGCTGCAACTTGCTTAGGTGGCGCTATTCGTGATCCATTATCAGGAAGAGCTTATGTTTATCAATCAATGCGTATTACTGGTGCAGGTGATCCAAGAAAATCTTTAGATGAAACTTTAAAAGGAAAACTTCCTCAACGTAAGATTTGTCAAGAAGCTGCTCATGGTTTTTCAAGTTATGGTAACCAAATTGGTTTAACAACTGGTTATGTTCATGAAGTTTATGATGAAGGTTATGTTGCTAAACGTATGGAAGTAGGGGCTGTTGTGGCTGCTGCACCAAAAGAACAAGTGAAACGCTTAGAACCATTAAAAGATCATATCGTTTTATTAATTGGTGGAAGAACTGGTAGAGATGGTATTGGTGGTGCAACTGGTTCATCAAAATCTCATGAATTAAAGACAACAACAACTGCTGGTGCAGAAGTTCAAAAAGGGAATCCAGTAGAAGAAAGAAAAATCCAAAGATTGTTTAGAAATAAAGAAGTATCAGAGAAAATCGTTCGTTGTAATGACTTTGGAGCAGGTGGTGTCTGTGTTGCTGTTGGTGAATTAGCACCAGGATTAAATATTAATTTAGATGCAGTATTAAAGAAATATGAAGGTTTAACAGGTACAGAATTAGCTATCTCTGAATCGCAAGAACGTATGGCAATCGTTATCGATCCTAAAGATGAAGAATTTATTAAACAAGCCTGTGTTGATGAAAACTTGGAAGTTGTAAGAGTTGCTACTGTAACTGATAACAATCGTTTGACAATGCATTATTTAGGTCAAACAGTTGTCGATATTGATCGTGCATTTTTAGATAAGAATGGTGCAAGTCGTTATCAAAATATTAAAGTTCAATTACCTGATTTTGAAAATACTCCTTTTGATGAAGTGAAACAAAATTCATTTGTTGAAACTTCAAAAGAAGTTTTAAGTCGTTTATCTGTTTGTGGACAAAAAGGTTTAGTTGAAAGATTTGATTCTTCAATTGGTAATGGTACAGTTTTATCACCATTTGGGGGAAAAACATTAAGAACAGAAACAGAAGGTATGGCAGCTTTAATTCCTGTTTTAGGAAAAGAAACAACAACTTGTTCATTAATGAGTTATGGATATAATCCTACGATTTCTAAATGGTCACCATATCATGGTTCAATGTATGCAATTGTTGAATCAGTTGCTAAAATTGTTGCTATGGGAGGAAATTATCATACAATTCGTTTCTCATTTCAGGAATACTTTGAAAAATTATTAGATGTTCCTACAAAATGGGGAAAACCTTTTGCTGCATTACTTGGGGCATATAGAGTTCAGTCTGAATTAAAATTACCTTCAATTGGGGGAAAAGATTCTATGTCTGGATCATTTGAGGACTTAAATGTACCTCCAACATTAGTTTCATTTGCAATCACTGGAGCTGATGTTAAAGATGTTATCACTCCTGAATTAAAAGCAGGTGGTCATACATTAGTTGAAGTCATGTTACCAAAAGATCAATTCCATGTTTATGATTTTGATGCATTAAAGAAACAATATGATGCTATAATGGAGTTAATGCAAGAAGGTAAAGTTTTCAGTAGCTATACTGTTAAAGATGGTGGTGTGATTGAAGCTGTTTATAAGATGGCATTTGGTAACGCCATTGGTGTTGAATTAAATAAAAATCTTACTTTAGAAAGTTTAGTTGAAAAAAATTATGGAAATATCATTCTAGAAGTTGAAAATGATGAAATTGTGACTTTAGAAAATACAAGAATCATTGGTCATACAAACGATACAAACAGTATTTCTTATAATGATGAAGCATTGTTATTAAATGATGCTTATGATATTTATGAAACAGTATTAAATGATGTCTATCCAACAAAAGAAAAAGCACCAACAACTGATATGATTGTTAAAGATTGTGATCAAAGACCAGCATTACACGCTTCAAAAGTCTATGATGAAGTTAAAGTTGTCATTCCTGTGTTCCCTGGAACAAACTGTGAATATGACTCAAAACGTGCTTTTGAAAAAGCTGGAGCAACTGTTCAATTAGTATTGATTAGAAATAAGACAGAAGAAGATATTAAGAAATCTGTTGATGAATTAGAAGCAGCAATCAAAGAAGCACAAATCGTTATGTTACCTGGTGGCTTTAGTGCTGGTGATGAACCTGAAGGTTCTGGTAAATTTATTGCAACTGTGCTTAGAAATCCAAAATTAAAAGATGCAATTACTGATCTATTGGACAATCGTGAAGGTTTAATGATTGGTATTTGTAATGGTTTCCAGGCATTGGTTAAATTAGGATTATTACCATATGGTCAAATTAAAGAAATGGATAAAGATGATCCAACATTAACATTCAATACAATTGGTCGTCACTTATCACAAATGGTCGAAACAAGAATTTCATCAGTGAAATCACCTTGGTTAGCAAATGTTAAGGTTGGCGATATTCATACAATTCCTATTAGTCATGGTGAAGGACGTTTTGTAGCTCCTAAAGCTGTAATTGAACAATTATTTGAAAATGGACAAGTTTTCACGCAATATGTAGACAGTGAAGGACAACCGACTATGGAATCCCCATATAATCCTAATGGTTCAATGATGGCAATTGAAGGTATTGTTTCAAGTGATGGTAGAGTGCTTGGAAAAATGGGACATAGTGAACGCCAAGGTGAAAATAGAAATAAGAATATCTATGGTGAAATGGATCAATTGTTATTTGAAGCTGGTGTAAAATATTTTAAAGGTGGAGAATAGAATGGAAAAACAAGTTTTTGAAAGTTTAACACTTTGTCCATTAGATGGACGTTATTCAGGAATAAAAGATGCGTTAAGTGAATATTTTTCTGAGTATGCATTAGTGAAATATCGAGTTTTTGTAGAAATTCAATGGTTAAAGTTTTTGATTGAGAATGTTGAAAGTGATATTTTAGCAAAATTCAATAAAGCTGATATGGCTAAGATTGAAGCTATCTCTAAAGATTTTGATTATAATTCATTTCATGCTATTAAAACTATTGAAGCAACAACACGTCATGATGTGAAAGCTGTTGAATATTTTATTGGAAATACATTGAAAGAAATGGGTTATGATTATTTAATCAGCTTTGTACATATTGGTTGTACATCTGAAGATATTAATAACACATCATATGCCTGTATGTTAAAATATGGTTTAAAAGATGTTTGGTTACCAAAAGCAAAAGAATTTACTGAAATCATTAATAAATGGGCTGTAGAACATAAAGATGATGCAATGTTGGCTCATACTCATGGGCAACCAGCAACTCCAACAACAATTGGTAAAGAATTTAAAGTTTATGCTTATCGTTTTAACTCAAGCATTGAAAATATTGAAAATGTTCAAATCAAAGCTAAATTTAATGGAGCAACAGGTAACTATAGTGCTATTTTAACAGCATTTCCTAATGTAGATTGGCAAAATATGGCTAAGAAATTTGTAGAAGAATATTTAGGTTTAACTTTTAATCCATTAACAACACAAATTGAAAGTCATGATTATACTTGTCATATTTTAGATGGTATTCGTCATTTCAATAATGTATTAGTCGACTTTGATGTTGATATGTGGTTATATATTTCTATGGAATATTTCAAACAAATTCCTGTTAAGGGTGAAGTTGGAAGTAGTACGATGCCTCATAAAGTAAATCCAATTCGTTTTGAAAATAGTGAAGCTAATGTTGATATGTCTAACAATATTTGTGTAGCTTTATCAAACAAACTTCCTAGATCTCGTATGCAAAGAGATTTATCTGATTCTTCTAGTCAGAGAAATCTTGGATTAGCATTTGGTTATTCTTTACAAGCCATTAATGAAACAATGAACGGTTTAGCAAAATGTGTTGTCAACAAAGAAAAACTTGCTTCTGATTTAAATGAAAAATGGGAAGTTCTTGCAGAACCAATTCAAACGATGTTAAGAAAATATGGTGTGCCTGATGCTTATGATACATTAAAAGCATTAACGAGAGGTAAGAATATTTCTAAAGAAGATATTTTAAAATTTGCTGAAAGTTTAGAAATGTTATCTGATGAAGATAGAGCAACTTTAGTCAATATGACACCTGCTTCTTATATTGGTTTAGCTAATAAACTCGCTGATTTAAAATTAAAATAATGATAGAACACTCACAAACGTGAGTGTTTTTTTATCATAATATGGCATCAAATATTTATCGACCATAGGAGATACTTCAAATTCTGATGCATAAAAAGAATAAACATTATCAATAATAAATTTACAAGAAAATAAGAATATTCCTTAGATTTTTACAACAACGTAAAGTGTTTGTAAAGTTATGTTAAGTTTATGTTAAGTTTATTTACATTAGATAAAGAGAATGTTAATCTTTTTTTGTATAAATGAGGAGGATCATATATGGAACTTTCAAATATTTTATCAATGATAGGTGGTCTTGCTTTATTCCTTTATGGTATGCATATGATGTCTAATGGATTAGAGTTAGCTGCTGGAAATAAAATGCAATCCATATTAGAAAAGATAACTTCAAATCGTTTTCTAGGAGTAGGAGTGGGAGCATTGATCACAGCTCTTATTCAATCATCATCAGCCACAACAGTGATGGTAGTAGGATTTGTTAATTCGGGATTAATAAAATTAGAAAATGCTGTTTGGGTCATTATGGGAGCAAATATTGGAACAACAATTACTGGTCAATTGATTGCTATTGATATTACAGCATTAGCACCACTTATTGCTTTCGTTGGAGTTGCTCTTGTTGTTTTCTTTAAAAGTCAAAAACTTGATGCTTATGGTACGATTTTTGCTGGTTTAGGTATTTTATTTATTGGTATGGATATGATGTCTACAGCAATGACACCATTAAGAACAATGCCAGAATTTGTATCATTAATTACTAAATTTGAAAATCCATTGATTGGTATTTTGGTAGGAGCATTATTTACAGCCATTATTCAAAGTTCATCAGCATCAGTGGGAATTTTACAAGCTCTAGCAATGAGCGGAGTGATTACATTACCATCAGCTATTTATGTTTTATTTGGTCAAAATATTGGAACTTGTATAACTTCTGTTTTAGCTTCAATTGGAACAAATAGAAATGCAAAAAGAGCGACAATCATTCATTTATCATTTAATATCATCGGAACAGTCATTTTTGTCATTATTAGTTTAATTACTCCATTTGCAGTATTTATGGAATCACTTACACCAACAAATGTTCCTGCACAGATTGCTAATGTTCATACTGTATTTAATGTAGTGACAACGATATTATTACTTCCATTTGGTAAAAAATTAGTTGATTTCACATATATTATCTTACCAGAAATAGAAGGACAGGAAGAAAAAATGACATTAAAGTTTTTGGACTTTGATATTTTCACAAATGATTATCATATTGGTACAAGTGCTATTGCAAATACTCAATTATTTAATGAAACACAAAATATGCTCACAGTCGCAACAAATAATGTAAAAAAATCATTTGAATTAATGCTTAAATTCGATCAGGATAAATACAATCAATTAGAAAAAAACGAAGAATATATCAATTATTTAAATAAAGAAATCATCAAATTCACAACAAATGCTATTTCAACAGAATTTCCTTTAGAAGAATCAGAAACGATCGGGTTATTCTTAAAAATTGCTGGCGATTTAGAAAGAATAGGTGACCATGCTATGAACATAGCCAACAGAGCAAAAACATTTCATGAAGATGGAGAACATTTTTCTAAAGATGCCATTGAAGAAGTTACAATTATGAGTACATTAACAACTGATATTTTAGATGAATTAAAAATCATCACTCATGATGAGTTGAATTATGTTGCCGAAAGAGTTGATGTGATTGAAAGGAGCATTGATGCTACAAATCATGAATTTTCTGTCAATCAATTAAAGCGATTATCAAATAAAAAATGTACTCCAGAAAATAGTGTTGTATTTACTAAGACTTTATCAGATTTTGAACGTATTGGTGATCATGGTTTAAATATTGCAAAAAGTTTTAGCAAAATAAAAGATATTCTCGCTGCAATGAGAATGGTTAACGCTGAGTAAATGACTCAGCTTTTTTTATAAAAAAAGATAATGACCATTTTGAGTCATTATCTTAAAAATATAAATGTTTATTTTGCTTTAGAAACTTCATCAATATCTATCGAATATCCCATAATTTCACCAACATCAGTCACTTTTCCTTTAACCACGATCTTGTCATCTTTTTTGAATTGTGATACAGCTTCTAACTGCTGATCATCTTGAATATAGCATTGAATAAGTGGGATAACATAAATCTTATTGTCAGTGTTGGCAATATCTATGTAATCTCCACTACTATCAATATTTGTTAATTTACCAGTAACTTCTACATATTGATCTTTATATTTCTTTTGTGCATTTAAAGCATTCTCATCTAAATCTTTCATTAATTGATTGGCTGTATATTTTTGATAAGAAATTTTTGTTTCTTCTTTCACTTCATTATTTTGAGTTTTAGATGTTGCATCTTTGTCAGAATTTCCACCAACAGCAGCAGCGAGGATCAAAACTATAACGATGATCCAAAATAATTTTTTTTGATAGAATTTTTTTTGTGTTGTTTCATTTGCATTTTTTTCTTTTTTACCAAACATTTTTTTCCCTTCTTTCATATAACGATAAATTTCTTAGTGAAAATAAATACATAATAAAAAGATATATCTTTAAATAATAGTTCTTAAGCGAACCACAATCAAAGTATATATCTTTTAGCATTTGATTTGGTATGCTAACAGCATTATTTATAAAAATTCAGCAACAATTCCATAAATAATATTATCTATCAAACATAATAATAAACAAGATAAAATAATACCAATCCATCTTATATATTTATTTTTACTCTTTTGAAACAAACAATATTGATGTATATTTTTATAATTCGTTATGAATGCAATAATGATGAAAAAACATAGCAGCATTGTTATATCTAACCATATATCTAATGGAGAACCTTTTTTTATTCCTTCAGCTTCGCTTGTAAAAACACCCCATATTATCATTAAATAGCTTAATACAGCTATTATTTTATGAGAAAGTTTATTTTCTCTAAAACCAGGTAATGTCCATTGAGAAGCTGATAAAGCTTTTTTCATTTCTTTAGCACTGCTATATCTATCTTTAGGATCAATTTGAGTTGCCTTTCTTATTATTTTTTGACATTTTCCCTCATACAAATATTCATTTGGAAATTTTGATGTATATAATACATTCATTAAGACTCCTATTGCATAGATGTCAGTTCTATGATCTGTTTGCTGAAAACCAAACTGTTCAGGGGCTGCATATCCAACACTTCCTAAAATCATTGTATCTTTATTATGTTCACTATTGTAAATTCTAGCAATATCATAATCAAAGAGTATGATATGTTTTCCATTATAAAATATATTTTCAGGTTTTATATCTCTATGTATAATGTTATTTTGATGCAAAATTGATACAGCATCACATAATTCTTTGATGATTTTATCAATTTCATAATTAGAGAGTTGATGATTTAACATATAGGCATCTAAAGTGGTAGAATTCATATATTGTTCTATTATAATAAGTTTATCTTTTTGTTCCATGATTTCATATATTTCTGGAATAAGAGAGGAATGAACATTTTTTAATTTATTATATAATTCAGTTTTGTTTTTATTGCAGATTTTTTCGATATAATATAATCTGTCCAGTTCATTTTGAACAAGATAAATACTTTTATTCTTATCTTCTTTTATCGTTTTTATTTTTGTATATATGTCTAAACTCATCATAATTCTCCTTGTGATTTCATTATAAATATTATATCATATATTTGGTGATAACATGACAACAATTGAACTATTAAATGTATTAAATCATAATAAAAATATTTCCATTGATAAACTTCTTGAACGAATACCAGAAATCAATTTTGTTGATTATGTTGAAGCATTATTGGAAGAAAAGAAGATGAATAAAGCTTTTTTGATTAAAAAGTCCACCCTTGATCGTAATTATGCGTACCAAATATTAAATGGATCAAAAAATCCCAGTCAAGATAAAGTAATTATGCTTGCATTGGCTCTTCAACTTGATTTGCATGATACAAATAATTTATTAACACTTACTCAAAATAAGATACTTTATCCTAAAATAAAAAGAGATGCATTGATTATATTGTGTTTAAATAAGCAATTTGATGTCATAAAGACCAATGAATTATTGAGTGAATATGATTTTGATATACTGGAGTAAATCGTATATTTTCAAATCCATAAAAAATAGTATAATAGAATAAGGTGATAGAAATGATAAGAAAAAGAATAGTTTTTAAAGGTAGGGTTCAAGGTGTTGGTTTTCGTTTTACAGCAATTCGTTATGCAAATAATCTAGGTTTAACCGGCTGGGTTAGAAATATGTATGATGGAACTGTATTGATGGAAGTTCAAGGTGAAATATTTAGGATCAATCATTTATTAGAAAATTTAAAAAATGATCGTTTTATAAGAATTGATGAAATGGAGCAGAAAAATATTTCCATCGTTGAAAATGAGAAAAATTTTGATTTGAAAGGATATTAAAACAGCAGTTTCTTTATTTGACTGCTGTTTTATTGATTTCAAAATTTGTGTTTATTAATGTTACTTTTTGATTTTCGATAGTAATTTCAAGATAAGCTTTATTGTCACTTAAACCTAAATAATGTTGTTCATCTATTTTTTCATATTTATCAACATAAAGATCATTTGGATTTTTAAGCATTTCATCAAATGTATTTTGAGCAAGTTCTTTACTATTGAACTCATATACAAGAACATATAAAGACTTTTCTTGATTTTTTGTATACTGTACATATTCATAACTTTGAGGGACGACAAAGCTAGAACGTGTTTGGATCGATAATTCACTTTCTTCATCAATATGATAGTCAGTTAAAGTTGGCATTCCTTGAGGAAGAGTTTTTAAAGTTTGAGTATCAAAAATATCAAGAGCAAAAGATAATAAAATGAGTAAAATACAAATGACAGACAAAATTGATGAAAGATAATAATGGAGTTTCATATTTTTAAATGTCAATTTTTCATTGTGAGATAAGGAGCGGGATAATTGATATATTCCTGTCCAGCGTAAAAAGCAACGATAACATAAAAGCATTGCTATAAGCATTAAAGAGATGTAAAAAAGTATTTTTCCATTTGTTAGTAAATGATATGGTTGAAGTGGTACAATGAAAAACATATAGATCATGCATAAAAAGAAGAGAGATAGAAAAAACTGTAATAGTCTTTTGACTTTCGCTGATTGTGAAATTTGTTGCTGAACTTTTCTTGGTTTGAGTTTCTGATTACCTTTAAATACAAGAATATTTTTAAAAGAAGAAATCAATTCATAATCGTTTTCAAGATAATAATCAATATATCTAGATTTTTCTTCTCTTTTTTTATTGAGTGATTTTTCATTGCTAGTAAAAATATCAACTAAAAAATAGACTGGCTTTTCAGTTTTTTTAAAGAAAGTTAATTTTGAAACTTTATTTGTTGTATATCCTTGACGAGCAAGTTTATTAAGTTCGTTTTGTAAAAGTTCATATTCGTATATATCGTAATGAAATAGTTTGATCATATATTACCCACCTTTTCGTCAATTATAGCAAAACATTGGATTATTGTCTATTTTATGTTAAAAAAGCCTAAAATCATAGGCAAAATTGCTGAAAAAAAGATAAATATCTTTAAAATTCTTGTATGCGTTTTAATTTTATATTAAAATAAAGTTAAGATTGTTTTAATCGCTTTTATAATGGGAGGATTTTCTATGAATTTAACTATTGTCTTTGCCTTGGCAGGTGGACTAGGGTTATTCCTATATGGAATGAAATTAATGAGTGATGGACTTACCAATGTGGCCGGAGCTAAACTTCGTTCTGTATTAGAGAAGATGACAAAGAATGTATTTATTGGAACTTTAGTGGGTATTTTCTTTACTGGTGTCATTCAATCTTCATCAGCAACAACTGTTTTAGTCGTGAGTTTCGTTAATGCTGGTTTGATGAATTTGTACCAGGCATCAGGTATTATCATGGGGGCAAATATCGGAACAACTGTCACTGGATTGTTAATGACTATCAATTTATCAGAAATTGCACCACTGATCGTTTTTGTTGGTGTTTGTATGGTACAGTTCTGTAAGAAACCAACAATTCA
>Ga0129308_1002488_pt1 | contig 15453 bp, 14 predicted proteins | sample L827metagenome_FD_94440 | JGI IMG/M metagenome (GOLD analysis project Ga0129308, IMG submission 94440) | Ring-tailed lemur group fecal microbial communities from Wisconsin, USA - L827 metagenome | ecosystem: Host-associated > Mammals > Digestive system > Large intestine > Fecal | place: USA...
CCTCGGCGTTGGGAAGCGCCTTGCGCTTGCCCTTGGCGCCGGCGGCGAGAAGAAACGCGCCCATGGAGGCGGCCATGCCGATGCAGATGGTGGACACGTCGCAGCGGATGTACTGCATCGTATCATAGATCGCCATACCGGAGGTAATGACGCCGCCCGGACTGTTGATATACAGGAAAATATCCTTTTCGGGATCTTCCGCCTCAAGGAACAGAAGCTGCGCCACGATCAGGTTGGCGGAATCGTCGTTCACCTCGCCCCCAAGGAAAATGATGCGATCCTTGAGCAGGCGGGAATAGATGTCGTAGGAGCGTTCGCCCCTGCTGGACTGTTCCACGACCATCGGTATCAGATTCATAGTGTTGCCTCCTGTATCAAAGGACTCTTTTCAAAGCTGGAAAGTTTCCCCTTATTCAGCGGCAGGAGCCCCGGGCTGTTCTTCGGCCGGCTTTTCTTCCTGCGCGGCGGGCTGCTCCTCGGGCTTCTTGGGCTCGACCAGCACGGCGTTTTCCACGATCAGATCGATCGCCTTGCGCATGGCGATATCCTGCTTGATCTCCTCCAGGTTAACGCCCTTCATCATTTCCTTGACCTCGTCGACTTCCTTGCCGATGCTCTTGGCATAATCGGCGAATTCAGCCTCCACCTCTTCGTCCGTACCGACAAGGCCCTCGGCCTTGACGATAGCGGCAAGGATCAGATCGCCCCTGACCCGCAGCGCGGCGGAAGGACGATAATTATCGCGCAGCGTCTTCATTTCCATGCCCACAGCTTGCAAATACTGCTCAAGACGCATGCCGGAATAGCTCATCTGCTGCTCAAGATCCTGCACCATGTGATCGATCTGATGCTCGATCATGGCGTTGGGGATCTCAAAGTCCATGCCGTTGGCGACAGCGGTCACAGCGGCGTTCTCCTGTGCGTTGCGGGTTCTGCGGGCAGCCTGCTCTTCGAGCTTGGCGCGAACGCTGGCCTTGTACTCCTCAAACGTATCAAAGTCGTTGTCTTTGGCGAATTCATCGTCCAGCTCTGGCAGCTCCTTCTGCTTGACCTCCTTGATCCTGCACGCAAAGACCGCTTCCTTGCCGGCGAGATGTTCGGCCTGATACTGCTCGGGGAAGGTGACGGTGATGGTCTTGTCTTCACCGGCGGAAGCACCGATGAGCTGCTCCTCAAAGCCGGGGATAAACATGCCGGAGCCGATGTCCAGCGTGGTGTTTTCGGCGGTGCCTCCGTCAAATTTCACGCCGTCCACAGAGCCGGAATAATCGAAAAGGATCTTGTCGCCGTTCTCGATGGGACGCTCGACCGTCACGAAGCGGGCCTGCTGCTCGCGCTCGCGGGCAATCGCGGCGTCCACCTGCTCGTCCGTAACAGTATACTCCTGCCGTTCGACTTCTATACCCTTGTACTGTTCAGGGGTCACGGTCACTTCGGGAGCCACGGGGAACGTGGTAGTAAAGACCAGCTCCTTACCCTCGCCAATCTCGAGGACATCAATCTGGGGAGCGTCCACAGGCATGAGACCGTTTTCCTGCAGGGCGCTGATATATGCCTCGTAATACACCTCGTCGAACGCGCCTTCATAGAAAACGCCCTCGCCATAGGCTTTTTCGATCATCTTGCGGGGCGCCTTGCCCTTGCGGAAGCCGGGAAGCGTAAAGCGCTTGGCTTCCTTTATATAAGCCCTGGTCAGGCCCTCGTCAAACTTTTCAGCCGGAACGCGGACCTCCATTTTGATCATGTTGTGCTCAAGCTTTTCAAACTGCGCCATTGCCTGTTCCTCCACATCTTTTGTTTCTATGAAATTTTTTCGTTTGATTTATGATCCTGTATGGTTTCAGGTCTGCACACAGCCCTTCCCATTATAAATCGTTCAGATTATTATAGCATGCCACAGAGCAACTTGCAACTTGCCCCAGCCGCTTATTTTGTGCATTTTCCCAGTCCGCGCTCCCGAAGGATATTACGGATGGCGCCGCTGCGTTGGAGCGCATCAACCACCCGCTGCGCCACAAGCCCTGTCAAGACGCCTGTCACGATGGCGGAAATCAGGATCGCCGGCAGATAGGTGAACAGCAGCTGAAAGGTTTGCAGAATCAGGCTTGAAGTAAGCGTCTGACCGACATTATGGGCCACAGCTCCGAGAATACTGACCGACACCACCGTCATGCCCCTGATCCGTTTGGCCAGCAGCATCACCAGCCAGCTGAGCAGCCCGCCGCCGAAGCTGACCATCATGGTTGTGGAAAATAACCCGGTAAACATCAGCCCCAGCAGCAGCACCTTGAGCACCATCAGCAAAAACGCGCTTTTATCGCCCATGATATACAGGCCGAAAAGAATCACAACATTGGAAAGCCCCAGCTTGACGCCGGGGATGGAGCCATCCAGTACGGGAATCATGCGCTCAACATAGCCCAGCACCAAAGCCATTGCTGTCAAGAGCCCAAAATATGCGATTTTCTGAGCGCTGATCCGTATCCTGCACAAGTTGTCTCTCTCCCGTTCCTTCAGTAAAGTTTAACGTGACTTTTTTATTATAACGCATCAAACGCAACATTGTACAAAGAATCCTCATTTTTTTCTTGATTTTCTGTCAGGATTAGTCCAAAGTATAGGAGAGCGCGTTTGAACGGAGACCCGCTCCCTTTTCTGCCGCCGGCAGAAACGTTTTTTCAATTTGCTTTCCATGAATCCTGACGATTAAAGGTGAATATTTTATGTGCAATTCCTGTAAAAAACCCATCGCGCTTCTGCTCTGCGCCCTGACGATGCTGATGCCGCTATGCGCCTGTTCACAGGACACGCCGGAAACCGCTGAGCCTATGAGTTCTACGGGGTTTCTGCTCGATACGGTCGTTGTCATCACCCTGTATAACGGCCAGAGCAGAGAGACCCTCCAGGGCGCGTTTGAGCTGTGCCAGCAGTATGAGAATCTTCTGAGCAAAACCATTGAGGGCAGCGACGTATGGAACATCAACCACGCCGGTGGCCAGCCCGTTGAAGTATCGTCCGACACTGCGGAGATTATCCGCAGCGCCCTTCATTACAGCGAGATCACCGCAGGCGCTTTCGACATCACAGTCGGTCCAATCAGCTCTCTTTGGAATTTCAAGAGCGAAAATCCTTCCGTGCCCGCTCAGGCGGACATCGACAGACTTCTTCCTTACGTGGATTACACCGGAGTCTCCCTTGAGGGCAACACCGTTACCCTGCGGGACGCCAACATGCAGATCGATCTTGGCGGCATTGCCAAGGGCTTCATCGCCGACAAGCTGGCACAATACCTGAAAAAGAACCGCGTCACCTCTGCCATCATCAATCTCGGCGGCAACACCTACGCCCTCGGCGCCAAAGAGGGCGGCAGCGACTGGTCAGTAGGTGTGCAGGATCCCTTCGGCCGTGTCCAGACACCCATCGCCGCAGTGTATGTGCAGAACAAATCTGTAGTAACCTCCGGTATCTACGAGCGTTATTTTGAGCTGGACGGCGTCCTTTATCACCATATTCTTGATCCCTCCACCGGTTATCCCGTCCGCAACGACCTGACCTCCGTCACCATTCTTTCTGATAAATCCATTGACGGAGACGCCCTTTCCACCAGTTGTTATGTGCTGGGCCTGGAAAAGGGTATGGAGCTGATCGAAAGCCTTGACGGCATCGAAGCGATTTTCATCGATACGGACAAGAACTTCTACATCACTGACGGGATCGGCGACGACGGTATCCCCTTCCAGACAGTTTCCTGAACGCCTCCTCCCTCCCCTCGTTTCAAAAAGAGACGGTTTCCGTCTCTTTTTTCTGTCCGCCCGAAAGAGCCGCCAACACCTTTCCCCTGTGATGCAGGAAAGCAGCTCTTTTGCCGCTTTCCTGCATCTCCTCCATGGAAGCATTCCCAAAACAACAGTCCCCAGGACATTCCGCTTTTCCGGTCTTCTCTCTTTAAAGCCTTCCAACCGCAGCAGGACGCGGAAGTTCTGCGCCGTCCGGCAAAACAGCCGCCCCATTCCCGCAGTACGAGGCCTCGCGTCGCGTGTTTTTCCGGTGCAGAGGATTCTCTTGATTCTCTTGCCCCCGCCCTTCCTCCGTCCTGGTCTTTCCGGGCAAACGTCCCGTATTTCAGAAGCTTTTCCCCTTCCCACTGAACACGCAGATAAAAAATACCGGAAAGAAGCATCGCTTCCTTCCGGTAAATATTAAAATGCGAGTCAGGCCTGTAAGCCGAGTTCTGTCTGGAATGGCCATCTATCTAGGCCGGCTGTTGCCAGTCCGGCTCATGCGATTACAGGAGAGCTTGACGGGCCGCCATTAAATGCTCCCTCTCTCAATCTTGCACCAGGTGGGGTTTACATAACGGACAAGTCGCCAGGCCGCTGGTGAGCTCTTACCTCGCCTTTCCACCCTTACACCGCCGAAGCGATGCGGTATCTCTCTGTTGCACTTTCCTTGGAGTCGCCTCCACCGGGTATTACCCGGCACCCTGCCCTACGGTGCTCGGACTTTCCTCATCCGGCCGAACCGGATGCGGCCATTCAGCCTGCTCACACTTTTAAACGATAATGAAGGACAGCACGGCATTTCTCTCATGCCGCCTGTACATGGGGTCAGCCTTCCGTTCTGACGAACAGAATCCTTCCGCAGTTGTCGCACTCGACGATTTCCTCGTCCCTGAGGCGGCGGGCCACCACAGCGGGCAGCTCCATGTTGCAGCCGGCGCACTTGTTCTGCTGCACCTCCGCCACGGGAACAGCATGATTGCGCTTAACCCGCTTGTATGCCTCCATCAGCTCCGGCTCAACGTCCGCCGCCAGGCGTTCGCACTCGGCCTTAGCCGCGTCGATCTCGCCCTGCGCCCTGGCCCGTTCCTCTTCAACCGCCGCCTTGAGCTCGTCGTATTCCTTGCGGGCCTTGGCGATGCGGATGCGCATATCAGCCAGCTGATTGTTTTCCTTTTCGAGTGTATGCACCAGCTGTGCAAACTCCTTGCGCTCCTGGGCGATGCGGGCGTTCAACTGGTCAAAATAGCGGGTGTATTTTGCCATTTCTTCCAGATTTTCCTTGTTCGCCTTTTCGTATTTTTCCATGCCCTCCTCGTAGCGCTTTTCATAAATGTCAAAGCGCTGGGAGGTGGACTCAATGGCTTTGCGGCGCACTTCAACGGCAGCCATCATGCGCTGCAGCACACGCTTTTGCTCCTCAAGGAACTGACGCACCTTCATCAAGCGCTTGCTCGCTTCCGATCCGCGCAGCCCGCGTTCGATCTTATCGACCTGTACGTCCGCCTCCTGATACTTCAAAAGTGCTTCCATTCTGCTCAAATCCGTACCCTCTTTCTCCAGATCATTCGTGCCCCGCCGGCATAACAAAGCCGCGCTCAAAGTATGTGCGCGGCGCCTGCAGCGCACACGCCTGAAACGCGGAGCTGCGGATCAATCCTTCGGGAACCTGACGCTATACTGTATACAATACAGGCGCTTGCGCCTGAGACACACAAAACTCTGTGTTATATTCTACCCTATTAAATTGGGCTTGTAAACCATCAATTAGCCATTTCATCGCCGGCGCTTCGGTCTCAAAATGCCCCGCATCAATCAGCGCAAGCCCCCTGCCGACAGCCTCAGCCGCCGCATGATGGCGAAGGTCCCCGGTGACCAGCACATCCGCTCCGGCGCAAAGTGCCGCCTCCGCCATGGAGCTGCCCGAACCGGTGCACAGTGCCACGCGCCCAATTTTCTTCTGCGGATCGCCCGCCATGCGCACAAAGGGGATCTTCAAAAAATCCCGTACCTGTTTCGCCAGCGCTTCGAGCGTACACGGCTGATGAAGATCACCAACCCGCCCCATCCCCCAGACGCCTTCCGAAAGGCCGCAAACGCCGGGTTCTTCCAGCGGCCGCAGCTCTTCAAGACCCAGCCCTGCCGCAAGATACGCGTTCGTTCCCCGCCGCGCCGAATCGAAATTCGTATGGGCTGCAAACAGAGAGATCTCCCCGCGCACGAGCGCCATGACAGCCCTGCTTTCCGCGTCGGAGCCGTCCAGCCTTTTGATGCCGCCAAGCATGACTGGATGATGCGTCACAATCAGATCCGCACCCAGTGCCGCCGCTTCCTCCGCCACCGCTTCGGTCAGCTCCAGAGCCACCAGCACTTTCCTGTACTCCTTTTTGCCGCAGTCGATCAGCATCCCGACGTTGTCCCAGCTTTCCGCCAAAGCCCGGGGCGCTTCCCTTTCCATGTAGTCCAGGAATGCTTCCTTCGTCATATAGGCCATCCGCGATTCTCCTTTTCGATCTGTTCGATCGCCCATTCATATTGGACGATCTGTTCTTTGAGCTGCCTTTCCCCTTCCCGGGCCAGCGGCGATCCACCCCGGGCAGTCTCCCGCAGACGCCGGCCTACTGCCTCCGCCTTGTAGCGAAGGCGTTTGGCCAGCAATGGTTCTTTCCTTTCCCACAGCAACGGCCCCATCTCATCCCAAAGCGCTTCGCTCACTTCCGGCGGTCTGGCAGGATACGCGCCCCGCTCTGCCAGCAGCATCTCATGGATCCTTCCGCCCTCTTCGACCATTTCCTCCCGGACAACGCTCCAACCGTTTTCCCGAAGATAGCGGCGCAGTTTTTCCCCCTGCTGCATGGGCTGCATCACAAGACGTAAAGCCGCTGCCTTCTCCCTTTCTGCCTCGATCAGATGGGCAATCAGCTCGCCACCAAGGCCGGCAAGCACCGCCGCCTGCGCTTCCCCCTCGCCGAGGACGGAAAGTCCGCTTCCTTGCCGCACTTCGATGAATTGCGAAAGGTGCAGCCTTTCCGCCAGCCTCTGGGTTTTTTCCACAGAAAAAGCGCTGATGTCCGCCGCGATCACCTTTTCGCAGCGTTTCCGCTGAAGCAGAAGCGCGCTCAGCTTTCCATGGTCGCAGCCGATATCGGCCACTGTCCGGCAGGACGGGACCATCTGCGCGATCTGCTCAAACCGCCGCATCATCACAGACACCTTTTGCTTCCTCCGTCAATCCTCAAGCAGCAGCGCGATCGGGCAATGGTCGCTGCCCATGACCTGCGCATGGATCTCGCTGTCCCTGACCCGGGGCATCATCCGCTCGGAGACCAAAAAATAGTCGATGCGCCATCCGGCGTTGTTGCTTCTGGCATTATACATGTAGGACCACCAGGTGTATGCGCCGGTCTTGTCCGGATAAAGCCGCCGGAAGGAGTCGGCAAAGCCGCTTTCCAGCAGCTCCGTCATTTTTCCCCTCTCCTCCGGCGTGAAGCCCGCATTTTTCTGATTGCTTTTAGGATTTTTCAGGTCGATCTCCTGATGCGCCACGTTCATATCTCCGCAGATGATGACCGGCTTCTTCTGATCGAGCGCTTTGAGATACTCCCGGAACGCATCCTCCCATTCCATGCGGTAATCGAGCCGGGTCAGTCCCCGCTGGGCGTTGGGCGTATAGACGTTGACCAGAAAAAACTCCTCAAACTCCGCCGTGATGACGCGCCCCTCCTGGTCGTGTTTTTCGATCCCGATGCCCATCGTAACAGAAAGCGGCGCTTTGCGGGCGAATACCGCCGTACCGGAATATCCCTTTTTCACCGCGCTGTTCCAGTATTGCGCGTATTCTTCCGGCAAGAGCACCTCCGCCTGTCCCGCCTGCATCTTCGTCTCCTGCAAGCAGATCACATCCGCATCCGCTTGTTGCAGAAACTCCAAAAAGCCCTTGGACAGGCAGGCCCTCAACCCATTGACATTCCAGGAAATCAGCTTCATCAAACGCCTGCTCCTTTCAGAAAATCTTCTTTTGCAAGTCGTATCATCCTCCTCATTATAATAGAGTTTTCCGAAACAATCCACCGAATTTCCAACTCCGGAAAGCCGGTTTATTCCCACAGCCGAACGCCCTCCATGTGAATGGGCCGAAGCCTCTGATAGCGGTAGGTAGAAAGCGGCCGGTCGAGGGCGTCGTTGGTATGCGCCGCGATCAGAATATTTTCCGGCTCCGGCGGGCTGCCCACCGAAAGCACCACCGGCGTATGGGCAAAGCGTTCTCCATCAAAGGAAAGCTGAATCACATCGCCCGGCTCAATGTCGCTCAGATCTACCCACCTTCCAAAAGGACCTACGCTGAGATTTCTGGAAAAGAAATTGTAAAAAAACTCCACGCCCGTCCATGACGCGGTGCGGTCGTTCGCCGTGCGGTAAAACCAGCCGAACACCGGCGTAAAATTCATCACTCCGCTGCCGGCATACACTGCCTGCGAAGCAAAATTCGTGCAGTCTCCGCCCAGATCCGAAAAATCATAATAGGCAGGATTTCTCGACAGCGCCCATTTGCGGGCATATTCCACGGCCTTTTGCCGCTGATACGGAACGGTTCTCATAGTGCAAATCACCTCCCGATTCATCCTATGATGCCGCTGTTCCAACGGCGCATCTCCGTCTTCCGCGCAGATCAGCGCTCCCCTCCGTTCGCCTATGAACTTCTTTCCGCTTCGGCCGTTATTCCTTCCCTTCTTTTTCCGTATCCTCCAGACATTGCCCGGCCAGGTCGCTTTTCATCACGCATCCGCGCAGCACCGCTCCCTTTCCATACCGCTCCCGAAGCCGGTCGATAGCGCTTTCCAGCTTTTCCTGCGCCGCCCTTCGCTCCTGTTCTTCCGCAAAGCAATCGATCTGACAGTCTTCCGTTTCGGACGTCAGGCTGCTCACGGAAACGCCGACCGCACGCACGGGCAGGTTCCAGCGATAATGCCTGCGGAACAGCTGCATCGCGCTCTGCGCGATTTCCTGTGAAAGCCTCGTGGGCCTTGAAAGCTGCGCCTGCCGGCTGATGGTGCGAAAAGCGGTGTCCCGAACGGAAAGGCAGACCGTCGACCCCAGCAGGCCATGCCTGCGCAGGCGGGCGGCAACGGATTCCGACAGCGCATAGAGCATCGCCTGCACCTCTTCCTCGCTGTTGAGATCCCGCGGAGCAGTCGCACTGTTTCCCACGGACTTGACCGTTTCCCCCTCCGCTTCCACCTCCGAGCGATCCTCTCCGCGGGCGTAGGCCAAAAGCATTACGCCACATTTTCCCAACTGCCGTTCAATAACCGCATCCTGTGCGGCCGCCAGCTGTCCAATGGTAAAAATGCCGATCTCGTTGAGACGTTTTCGGGTGACCTGTCCCACATACAGCAGCTCCTGCACCGGCAGCGGCCAGACCTTTTCCCGGTAATTCTCCCGGCCGATCACGGTCGTACCATCCGGCTTTTTCATGTCGCTTCCCAGCTTTGCAAAGACCTTGTTGAAGCTCACTCCCACCGAGACCGTCAGGCCCAGCTGCTGCTTCACCGTCTCGCGCACCAGGTCTCCCGTCTCTTCCGGCGTCCCCGCAAAGCCCGACAGATCCAGCCAGGCCTCGTCAAGGCTGAAGGCCTCTACCCGGTCGCTGAACTGACGGTAGATCTCTCTGGTAAGGCTGGAATAATAAGCGTATTTTTCATGATGCGGCGGCACGCAGAGCAGGCCGGGACATTTTCGCTTCGCCTGCCAAACCGTCTCCGCCGTGCGCACGCCGCAGGCCTTGGCCAGCTCGTTTTTCGCCAGAATGATCCCGTGCCGCTCCTCCACCGATCCCGTTACCGCCATGGGAACCTCCTTCAGCTCCGGACGGCTGAGGCATTCCACGCTGGCATAAAAATTATTCAAGTCCACATGAAGGATCATCCGTTCCGCCAAACCTTCCGCCTCCTTTCTGCCGCCCTCATTATACGATTGTTTGTTTGTGTTTTCAAGAACATATTTTTGTATTTCAGTGGGCCGATTTCAAGGACATTCCACGAAATCCTCCGCGCTCCGCCCGCAAAAAAAGAAGCCGCGCACACCGCAGCTCCTCTTTTTGTCCGCTATCCCTCCCGTTTTTCCGCCTGCAGGAGCTTCTGCTCCCGGACGTATTCTTTGGGCGTCATGCCGAACCGTTCTTTAAAAACCTTGTAGAAATGACTCAGCTGCGAATAGCCCACCAACGGAGCCACTTCGCTGATGGAAAGAGCGGTTCGCGTCAGGAGCACCGCCGCCTGCGCCAGGCGGAATTCCCGCAGATGCTCGGAAAAGCTCTTTCCCGTTTCCTTGCGCAGCGCCGTGGTCAGGTAATTCGGATGGTAATTGAACTGTTTGGCCGTGCTTTCGAGCGTCGCCGTGGCATAATGCTCGCCGATATAGCTGAGGATTTCCCGCAGGGAATCGTCAAAGGTTCCCTCCGGACGCTTTTTCGGCTCGCGGTATTCCCGTGCGAGCGTCACAAGGAGGGTTGCAAAATGGCACTCGAGCACCCGGCAGTAAGCCATCGGCTTTTCCGCATACTCGACCATCATCATCTCCATGATGTTGCGGACTTTCTCCCGCTCCGCGCCGGCATGGAAGATCATATACTCCTGCTCTTTTCCCTCGTTTAGGTATTGCAGGAAGAAATCGATAAAAATCGGCGTTTCGGAGATCAGCGGAAGGAAGGAATGGTACAGCAGCTTCGGATGAATCAGACAGCAGAAGATTTTCCGCCCGGCATCCTTTCCCGCAACGATCATATGGGACACCTCTGGGCGCAGCAGGCAGGCGTCTCCCTCTTTGAGGATGACCGTTTGATCCCGAACGCACAGGTCAAAATTCCCCCGATAGGCGTATTCCATCATAAAGTAGTCGTGTGTGTGATACGGATCCTGCCTTCCGCTCTCCTCGTGCAGCACAAGGACGATATCCTCGCCCTGCTGCCCGTACCATTTCCAGAGCAGCTCCTTGCTTCTCGAATCCGGCGCGAGCTTTTTTCGCCGCTCCCTGCGCAGCGTCCGATGGGTTTCAAACACTCGTTCCAGTCTTTTCGAATCCATCTTCTTCCCCTCTTCTCCTCCGGTTTTCCGATTGCGTTTTTCTCAGATCATGTTCAGTATATCTCACTTATTTGATCAAATACAACTTTTTACCGAAAAACGCTGAATTAATCGCAATCCCGGATGAAGTTTGAGCATTTTTTTACAAATCGATCTGTGCTTCAATGAACGCACAGCAGGGCATCTCCCTGCGCGAACACCTATCCACATAAAGAGGAGGAAGAATCATGCTCAAACGCACACCCATGTTCCGGCTCCTGCTGACGGCGCTGATTGCGGCGCTGATGCTGAGCGCCTGCGCGGCTCCCGCCGCAGAAGAGCCTTCTGCGCCCTCTGCCGAGGCTACGGAAACGCCCGCCGCACCCACCGAGGCGCCCGACGAACCGACGGAAGCGCCTGCCAAACCCACCGAAGCGCCCGCCGAAGCCGAAGGCGAGCTGCCCCGCACCTCTGTGGGCAACGTCATCCTCGCCGGTCTGACCGGTGACGAGCGCAACGAGGCCGCATGGGCCAAGAACGAAGAAGCGCTCATCGAGTATGCGCCCGTCCGCACGACGCTCGCCAGCGGCGTTCAGGTGCAAACCATCCCCTTTGACAACTGTGTCTGGAACATCGGCGTTCTCAAGGCCGACCAGCGCGGCTGCCAGTCCTGCCACAGCATCGAAGACGCCGTACAGAATCTGCCCATGTCCCATCCCGAACTGTGGCATCCCTACAACGTCGAGATGGACGTGAACTACTGCTATATGTGCCACAACGCCGTTCGCAACATGGCGGACGCCCTGCACGCCCTGCACCTTGGCAACAAGGTCTTTGAAGATTCCTTTAACGGCAGCTGCGAATCCTGCCACTACATCAACTCCGCCACCAACGAGATGCAGCTTTGGGACCGCGTCAAATACGATGTGCTCTCCGGCTTCACCGATGTGTCCAACATCCAAGGCGAATTCACCTACGATCAGAACGTCCTGACCGAAGACGAAAACCTCTTCTGGTTCTGGAACAACGGCGACGGCCGCGGCATCCAGCCCAACTACATCGAGCCTGAAGAAGACGTCAATCAGGAGATGTTCAACAACTGGACCATTGAGATCAAGGGCTGCGTGGATGAACCCGTGACCGTGACGCTGGCCCAGCTGATCGAAGAGTGCCAGTCCGTCACCAAGATCATGAAGATCAACTGCCAGGTCAACCAGCCCGCCGGCCCCTGCATCCTCAACTGCGAAGTAACCGGCATCCCCTTCAGCGAGATCTTCAAGCGCCTTGAGATCGACCCCGAGGCCAACGGTCTGACCACTGTGGGTGACGACGGCTGGCCCCGCTCCCTGCCCATGTCCTGGCTGAAGGATCACATGGACGAGTGTCTGCTGGTCTACAAATTCAACGGCGAGTATCTCCCAGCCCGCGTCGGTTATCCCTGCCAGACCTGGATCCCCTACCGCCCCGCCAACACCTCCATCAAGCGTCCGGTCTCCATGGAGTTCACCTGCACCGCGACCGAGCCCAAGATGCAGGACGGCGTCGTCGACTATGTGACCGGCGTCCACTGGAACAAGCCCAATTCCTGCATCTACTACACCGTCAACGGCCAGTTCTTCAAGCTGGGCGAACCTATCACCCTCGAGGGTTACGCCGACGGCTTTGACGAGAAGATCGTCAAGATCGAGTTCTCTCTCGACCGCGGCAAGACCTGGACCGCCTACGACACTTCCGACACCGACGCCATGCGCTGGGTCTACTGGCACTACACCTTCCAGCCCGAAGCTACCGGCTCCTACGTCATCAAGGTGCGCGCCACCACCGAGACCGGCATGGTTCAGTACGTGCCTGCCACGCTGATGTTTAACGTGGAATAATCCGACTAAAGAGAGGAGCAGTACCATGAAAAAGAACAACGGACTGAAAGTGCTCAGCGCGATCACCGGCGCTCAGATCCTCCTTTCCGGCTGCGGCGCCGCGGTCCCTGCCCAGCAGCCCGCTCCCGTCCCCGAAAACGCGCAGGAAGCCGCTCTCGCCGCCGCTGAAAAGCAGCAGGCTGAAGCCATCGCCAGCACCACCGTCGAAAACGGCGTCACCTACGCCAACGGCATCAAGGTCGAGACCGTCGTCCGGATCCCCGCCGCCGCCCCCCGCGAGATCGCCAACGTACAGGGAGAGTTCTCCTTCAATCAGAACGTCATCACGCCCAACGACGCGATCTTTAACCTCTTCGGCACGGCTGTGACCAGCGTATGCGCCTCCCCCGCCCGTCCCTCCTCCGACGCGGAGCGCGAGGGCTGGGAAATCTCCGTCACCGGCGACGTGAGGGAATCCTATACAGCCCGCCTGCTGGATCTGGCCGAAAAAGGCAGCGAGACCCGCATCATGACCTGCGCCTGCGCCAATAACCCCGCTGGCGGCTCCGTCATCGCCAATGCCGCCATCACTGGCGTTCCTGTTCGGGATATCATCGAGATGGCCGGCATCAACGAGGGCGCAAACACCGTGGAAGTCATTTCCGACAACGGCTATTCTCAACCCATGCCCCTGTCCTACCTGCTCGAGCGCGACGCCCTGCTAGTCTACCAGATCAACGGAGAAACGCTGCCCGATTCCCTCGGCGGCACCAACCAGCTCTGGATGCCCGCCTCTGTGGCCAAGTACTTCACCCGCCGGGTTGCGGAAATCCGCCTGACCCACCGAGACGAGGCGCCTGCCCTGCTGACCGACGCCCCGCAGGAGGGTGAGTTCGTCAACCGCCCTAACATCGGCATCGTCAACTACGCCGGCAACGAGACCTTCTCCGTCGGCGAACCGATCACCTTCGAAGGCTATGCCGACGACTACGGCCGCCCCATCGCCCGCGTGGAGTTCTCCATGGACGGCGGCAAGACCTGGACGCCCTACGAAACCGCCGAAGCCACTGGCGACAAATGGGTCTACTGGTTCTTCACCTACACCCCCGAGGAGGCCGGCTCCTACAGTCTGGAAGTGCGCTCCGTCACAGAAGACGGCACGGTGAGCCCCCTCTCCTCCATCATGAATTTCGACGTGGAATAAGCCTCTCTGCGGCAGCTGCTTCCCGGCTGCCGCAGGCCTTGCGTCTCCCTCGACGCCTTCCCTACGGGCCGTGCGGCGAAGGGATTCCGCCCGCTTTTCCCCATCCCGAAAGGCTGCCTGCATCTTGCCGGCAGCTTTTCTCTTCCTTTTTTCCGCTGCGCTTTTCTTTTGCGCTCCCGTCAGTTATAATAAACAGGCAGGGAACTTGAAAGGTGATAGGATCTTATGATGCAAAAACACATCGTTTCTCCGGAGACACATTTGTCCTCTCCGGCCCATCTTCCTCTGGAGGAGTTCATCCGCTCTAACATCCTCTCCGGCCGCTGGAAAAGCGGCGACCGCATCCCCACAGAGGTGCAGCTTTCCAACGATTTTTCGCTCAGCCGCGGCACCGTGCGCACCATTTTGATGCAGCTCGTCGGCGAAGGCCTGCTTTACCGCATTCAGGGCAAGGGGACCTTTGTTTCGGCTCCGCGTACTTCCATGCCATTTAAAAACATTGGAATCCGCTCTTTGATGGACGAATTGCTGCATATTTTTGTCGTTCGCGTTGCCCGTGCCGAATATGTAAAACCTCCGGAATGGGTCGCCCAGCAAATGAAGCTGAGCAGCAACGCCAAAGTGTTTTACCTCGAACGCGCGCGCTACCGTTCCATTCCCGACAGCACGCCGTGCATTTATCAATACGACTGGATGCTTCCGGAGCTGGGTGAAAACCTCGACATGACGGCTCTGGTGCTTGGTCGCCTTGCAACGCAGCTGGAAAAGCAGCACGGAAAAAAGCCCGTGCATGTCAAAGAATGGCTGGAAGCAGCCGGCGCTACAGCTCTGGAGGCTCAGGAACTGAAAATCAGCGTTGGTTCCCCCGTCCTTCTGGTGGACGAGCTGGCCTTTGATTCCGAAAACACGCCGTATTTGTTTACACGCTTCACCATGCTTCCCAACCTCATGCGTCTGGAATTTGGTTAATCCAGGTTTGGCTCAAGTTTTGTCTTTCGATTGCGCGTCTTTCCTTGCAGAAGGACGCCTTTTTCATATATTGTCATACATATTCCAGAATTATTTGTTCTACAATTCTTTCCTCTTTCTCCTAGTTTTCTTTCTGAAATATAAAATATATCGCAAATTTTCACACAACATTATTATTTTTATATCAATTTAAATTTTTATTGCAACTTCTCCTTTTTTGGTCTATAATTTTGTTAAACAAATTTAAATACAATTCCAATATTTGTCCACCTGATTTTCATTTCATATATTTTATAGTCTCACCCAACTCTTCTTTTCCACTCAAACGATCAAGGAGGACTTCTACTATGCTCGACTTCAAAAAAATGACCAAGAAGGATTTCGGAAAATGCTTTGACTATGCGATCCTTCGGAAAGACATCACCGAAGCGGAGATCCGCCAGCAGTGCAAGGTGGCTATCCAGTACAACTGCAAGGCCTTCTGCTTCGGCTCCACCTACTGGATCCCCGTGGTCAAGGAAGAGCTTGAAGGAACGGACGTCCTGGTGGGAGCGGGCATCGCCTACCCTTACGGCAACCAGACC
>Ga0129308_1002489_pt1 | contig 15451 bp, 17 predicted proteins | sample L827metagenome_FD_94440 | JGI IMG/M metagenome (GOLD analysis project Ga0129308, IMG submission 94440) | Ring-tailed lemur group fecal microbial communities from Wisconsin, USA - L827 metagenome | ecosystem: Host-associated > Mammals > Digestive system > Large intestine > Fecal | place: USA...
CATATTTTTCAGCTTATACAGGTAGTCCCTCTCCATCCTGATGATCAGATAAGGCTCGTCGTCATATCGATCCCAATCGGTCACATATTTTCTTGCAAAATACACCTCATTCTGATAGGTAAACCATTGATTATCCCCGGCAAGCTTCAGCATATCCTCCTGTATGGAAGACATGACCAGTGTGGTGACAATCCGCTCTGTGCCCGGCCAGTACAGGATAAATTCCGCCATACCCACCGTGCTCTTCTGGCGGCCGTTTAAATACTCCTTCATCTGTTTTACTTCGGTAACAAACTGATAGGCATCGTATCTGCCTGACAGAGTGATCTGCAGATCCTTCAGATTATTGCTGTTGAGTATTCCGTCCGCCTCGATCTCAATTTCCTTGATTTTCTGGTCCAGCAGGACATCGGAATGCTGCATCTGAATCTGCGCCACTGACATAAGGGAATCCCGCAGGCTGACGGAGCTGTATCTGTACAGAAGAAAAAAGCATGCAACAATCATGACTAAAAAAATCATAAAAATCCGGTAAATAGAATTAATTTTTTTCATGGTGCCCTCCTTCGTCACGATTATAGCAAACCTTGCCTTTCACTTCCAGATGTACACAGGGAACTGTCACCTTCCGGCAACAGTTCCCCATGCATACGGTTTATTTTACGCTCTTATACCATTCGTTCACTTCTTTGGTGATCTGCTCACCGCCCTGTGCTTTCCAGTCCTCCACAAACTTATCAAAAGCTTCGATGGGTTCTTTTCCGTAAATGATGTTGGTATATACCTGCTTCTCCATTGTCTGCAGCTGTTCCCAGCTCTTCTTCATGGTTTCTGTCGGCTCCGCATTGAACAGATTGGGGATCAGCTCATCCCTGTGTTCATTTGCCAGCGCATAGCCCTCAGCCATATCAGGAACTGTTTCAAAATCCGCTGCCGCTCTGATCTGCGCGCCGGTCTCAGGCGTCACGCCATTGCTCACATCAGCGTATGCCTGCATGGCATCCAGCGCGGGAGTGTTCTTTAACACCGTGGATTTGCCGGGCATAAACGGATCCGTTACCGGAGGATCGAACAGCGTGGAATCAAATACAACCTTGTCATCCACAATGTCATAATCGTAGTCCTGTAAAAATCCATACTGGAAATCTCCACTTCCGAATGCAACATCGTAGATCCAGTCATAATAGGTAAAGAAGGCTTCCATATCATTGAAATCCTTATTGAACATCAGCCATCCGTCATTTACCTGCGCGGTCTGATAGGTGGGTTCCCCGTTGTCCTGCAAAATGTTCGGATACGCTTTGATCACAGCTCCCGGATGCACGGAGGTCACATCTCTTACGGAATTGATCGCCCAGGGACGTCCGATAAAGATACCAGCCTTGCCTTCTGTAAACTGCATCGCAGCATCCCATGCGCCCGTTGCAGCAGCTTCCTGGAAAATCCAGCCGTTTGCGTGCCACTGCGCCATGCGTTCCAGCGCCTTTCTGTTCCCCTCGTGGATGGAACCATACATCAGATCCCCGTTCTCATCCTCATACCACTGGCCGGGAATATTCTTCCCTGTATATACGGAAAATATATTTCCGGGATTCGCGATCCAGTCATTATTGTAAACGCTGTCGCCCTCATAAGCGAAGCCGTAAGTATCCTTCTTACCATTCCCGTCCGGATCATCCTCCGTAAACGCTTTGATCACAGCCTCGAACTCATCTATATTGGTGGGCGCCTCCAGTCCCAACGCATCCAGCCAGTCCTGACGGATGATCATGACCTGTCCCTCTGTCAGCGCAGGCGCACATGCAAGGCCGTAGATTTTACCGTCCTTCGTTACAGGATAAAAGGTTTCCGGATACTTATCATAGATCTCCTTAAGCCTTTCGGGCATATACTTTTCAAGATCCTCCGTGATATCCTTTACGCGCCCGGATTCAATCATATCAGCGATCATCTGCGTTCCGTATACCGGGAAGATATCCGGCAGCTCTTCAGAGCCTGTCAGCGCCAGACGAAGCTTTGTGTCATAGTTGTTTGAATCGCCGCCCAGCAGTGTTGTTTCCATCTTAATGCCCAGCTTTTCCACAGCCAGATCCACCATGGGGTTTTTATTGATGTCCTCTCCGTCCCCATATCTGCCCGCATTCTCATCCAGCTGCTTTGCGATGGTGATCGTCAGCACCGGATCATATTTGCCATCCGCATTTTTCGTGCCGGCAGCCGCACCCGTGCTGCTGCTTTGGCTTCCGCATCCGCTGATGAGCATCGCCGACGCCAGCGCCAGAGCCATAAACTGTTTTTTCATTTTCTTCATGTTTCTCTCTCCTCTTCTACATATATTTAATCATTAAGCCCCCAGGCGGGGCAACAGATTCTTTATCAGAAAACCTTCTCCATCCGCTTTTCGAAGCGTGAAAGGGCATCTTCACTCCTTCACCGCGCCCATGACAATTCCCGTCACGAAATATTTCTGCAGGAACGGATATACTAACAGGATCGGCAGTGCGCCGATGAAAACCTGCGCAGCCTTAATGGTACGCTCCGACATGGCCGCCGCCGAAGTGGGATCAAGCGCCAGATCCTGCTGGTTTCCCTGTACCACGATGACCTGCAGGAAAGAGGCCAGCGGATAATTCTTCGTGTCGGACATGTACAAAATACCGGTGAACCACTCATTCCAGTTGCCGACCATGATAAAAAGGGCTACAGTCGCCAGGCCGGCCTTAGACAGCGGCAGAAAGATTTTCCACAGAACCGTAAAAAAGTTGGCCCCATCGATCAGTGCCGCCTCCTCCAGCGCCTTCGGTATGGACTTAAAGAAGTTCATGATCAGGATCAGGTTGTAGCAGCTGAATGCGCCGGGAAGAATGTAAACCAGGAAATTGTTTTTCAGTCCCAGCGAGGTATTCAGAATATAAGTCGGAATCAATCCGCCTCCGAACAGCATGGTGAATACGAAAAACCACATCAGGGGCGTTCTTCCCCTGAAATCCTTCGACAGCGCATAACCCGCTGTGGTGATCACAAACATGGAAAACAGAGTGCCCAGCGCCGTTCTCGCAAAGGAAATGAAAATCGAACGGATAAAATTGCTGTTATGCAGCGTTTTCTGATAGGCCATAGTCGTAAAGTCAATCGGCCAGAAGGTCACCATTCCGCTGTTGGCCGCCGCCTTCCCGCTCAGAGAAATCGCAAGCAGATTCAAAAGCGGCAGTACACAGATCAGCGCCATGAATATCAGAAAGGCTGTATTGCAGACGACAAATATTTTTCTGCTCAGGGATGTGCGTCTCATATCGTATTTTCCTCCTAAAAGATTCTGTATCCGGCAAATTTATATGCCAGCCTGTACGAAACCACCGTGAGCAAAAGCCCTATTCCCGATTTGAAAAGTCCCACAGCCGTACCAAAGCTGTACTGACCGTTTACGAGCGTCTGCCGATAGACATAGGTATCAATGATATCGCCGGTGCTGTAGGTCAGAGGTGAATACAGATTGTAAATCTGGTCAAAGCCCGCGTTCAATACATTTCCCAGGCTGAGTGTCGCCATGACGATCACCATGGGCAGGATGCTGGGCAGAGTGATGTAAATCGTCTGCTGCCACCGGTTGGCCCCATCCATCTCCGCAGCTTCGTAGAGGCTCTGGTCAATGTTGGAAATCGCTGCAAGGTATACGATCATGCCAAATCCAAAGCCCTTCCACAAATCCGATAATACAGCGATCTGCCGGAACATTCCCGCTTCCCCCAAAAAGAAGATCGGCTCAACACCAAAATTGGAAAGAAAGCTGTTTATAATTCCGTCCAGTCCCAGGATGTCCCGAAGCATTCCGGCAACCGTGACCCAGGAAAGGAAGTGAGGCAGATATACCAGAGTCTGAATGCTCTTTTTTATGCCCACATGCTTCACCTCATTTAAAAGAAGCGCCATGATGATGGGTACGATCAGCCCCAGAATGATCTTAGCCGTCGCAATGATCAGCGTATTGATGATCGCCTGATAGGATTCCCTGAAGGCAAAAATCTGTTTAAAATTTTCCCATCCCACAAATTCCGATCCGAAGATCCCCAGCCAGGGCTTATAATTCTGAAATGCCATGATAAGACCGCCCATCGGTATGTAACAGAAAATCACCGCCAGAATGAGGCTGGGCAGCAGTAAAACGTAAAGCGGCCAGCTGTGGCGGATTTCCTGTTTCCATGTTTTGGGGACAATGTGGGGCTTCCCCTTTTTTTTCGTATTCTTCATTTTTTGTCCACCTTTTTCTTTTTGTTTATCGTGATTTCATTATATATCGGCAATTTTTCATAAAATACACCCCGATTTTAAGATTATGTCCCCAAATTCAACAGGTTTATGTTCCCCGCCCCATCCCCGACCCGTCAATATGCTCAATCTACGCAAAAAGCACCGCCAATCCCTATAAGGATTGACGGTGCCCACAACTGACCGGTATTCTGTTTTTTCTGTATGCCGTTTTCTCAGAGTACAGGGGACAGCGCTTTCCCCCTCTTTGCCAGAATCGTCCAGCCGGCCGTCCGCATCCCGGCTGCATCCGCATACACGCAGACCTTCCCCTCTTCTCCGGTGAGCGCAAGCATCACGCTCGCCTGACCGCGAAACATATGAATGGACCGTTCCTGATAGGGTTCATTGCCCATCAGCGCTCCGGCGTCCACCGCCAGAATTTCTGCCGGGCCCTCCACCCGGAACCGCACCCTCGCGCTTTCCCGGAAGCAGGGATTTCCCTCCCTGTCAAAGGCTCCCACCGCAAGCTGCACCTGATAACCCGGCAGCGCCGGAAGATGCATACATGCTTCACCGCTCTCACTGCGGCACCCGGTATCCTTTGCCGCGGCCAAAGCGTTCTGTGCCCGCACAAATGTCCAGGCATCGCCCATGAATTTCAGCTGTACCGCCATATCCGGCGTCACAAGGCTGTAACGGCACACTTCAACGCCTCCGTTTAAGCCGACCGCCTCCACCCTCCCGGGCTGATAAGGCAAAAATCCGGTGATCAGACGGTTTTTACATTCTTCCGGCTTCGGCAGATAAATCCGTTTCCCGTTCAGATAAAGCTGTACCTCTTCGCAGTTGGAAGCGATCACATAAGGAATCACCGTTTTATGAAACTGCGGAAAATGCCAGTGATCCGCCAGCATCGGTATGTCCCAGTGCTCCTTTGTTCCCTCATCTTCCAGGGAATAATCCATGACCGAAAAATGCACCATGGGCTCTTTACTCCAATAGCTCTGCAGAATATAGTAGCCGGGCCTTCTGTCGCCGTCCGTGCGGATCAGGGAACCGCCCCAGCCCTTGGCCGGATAGCCCATGGATTCCCCCAGATAATCGATCCCCGTCCAGATATAGCTTCCGATCACGTAGTCTGACTTCTGCGCTGCCAGCACGGGATTCCGGTCCGTAAAGTTCTGCATCTGGTCAAAATCACCCATAAAATACTGATACACCTCCGTGCCCAGTATGAGCTTATCCGGAATCCTTTCATGAATCAGCGGATACCATTGCTCCTGATAATTACAGGAAATCACGTCCACATACTGCGCGATCCCTGCGATGCGCTCCACCCGTTCCTCATTGTCATAGATTTCCGTATCGCTGACCTCATCCACAAACTGCTGAATATCCCTGATCTTTGAAAGATCCGTCCTGCTTTCCCGCTTAAAATGAGGGTTCATGGCGCAGGAAACCGGTCTGTCATCCAGCGTCCTGACATACTCTGTCAGAAGCTTAAGCGTTTCCAGCATGCTGTCCTGTCCCTGATTTTCCACCTCATTGCCCACACCCCACATAAAAATGCAGGGGCGGTTTCTGTCCCTTTTGACCATGGCATCCACGTCCCTGCGCCACTCGGTCTGAAAATATCTTCCATAAAGTCCGCCGTGCCACTTATCAAAGCATTCCTCATAGACATAAAAGCCCAGTTCGTCACACAGATCCAAAAAATCGCTGCAATAGGTGTGATGCGCCGGACGGACCGCATTGCATCCCATTTCCTTCAGCTTAACCTTTTCTCCCGGGATTACCATGACAAATCTTGTTTTTTTCCTGTATTATTTTGGGAAAATGCACTAAAATGCCGCTCTCCCTTCACAGACAAACATCGTCTTGCAGATCTGCTTTCCGCTCTGTGTCTTAAAGATCTTTTCACAAACAGATGCTGCGCTTTTTTCCAGGTGATCCTCATATATATTCACCAGAAAATCCGCCTCCACCAGAATCTGATAGTCGATCCCGTCTATCTCTGTATAGGTATGGTGATGTCCGACCAGATAACATACACGCTCTATCAGTTTTTCTTCAAATCCCAACCTCTCAAGCATTTCTCTGGCTACAGCAGGCCCTTCCTGCTCCTGCAGTTTTCCATTACAGGAACCGTATTTACTTTCCGCTGCCTTGATCCCGATATCATGAACATAGGCCGCCGCTTCCAGCGTCCTCAGTGTCTCTTCTTCCAAATGCTCCATTTCCCCGATCAGCTTTGCAAAAGCGTGTACCTTTACAAAATGCTGAATCCGTTTTGCATCTCCGCCATCATAACGGATCATTTCCATAAGAAGCTCATTAAGCATCCCGATTTCCTCCTGTCCGATTGCTGTCTATATCCATCATATTCCCTTATCCATTGAAGCACAAGAACATTATATTATAAAACCATATCTGCCGGATGCCTGCAGAATTATGCGTCAAGGCTATGCTCTTTCTTTATATTCCTCCAGCAATTTTTCAATCTGCAGGTTAAGATTTTCCGGCAATCGGTTCACATCAGTATGAAGCAATCTGATCCACAGATGCAGATTCTGATATTCTTTACCTGCCCTCCGCCTTTTGGCGACCGGCTTTTCTGCCACCTGTATTTTGACCAGCACCCGCTTTTGCTCAAAGAGCGGAATTATAACATAATAAAGGCGGTCATCCCAAAATGACAGATATCCCAATTCCTTTCCTGCCTGATTTTGTAAATACAGCCTGTGCTGCCTGACCCTGAACGGATAAAGCAGTTCTCCTGCTTTCACTGAAGCTGTGCCGCCCGATGATTCCAGCATGGCTGTAATGAAAAAAGCCGGTTTTCCATCCACACCGGCGCCTTCCTCCTTTGCCAGTTCCTTCAGCAAAACCGTGCTGTCAATAAACTGCTGCGCAAGCAGATAAGTAAGCTCACTCTGGAACCACTCCCGTTTTCGTATAGCCTCGCACCTATGAAGTTCATCATCAATTTCGTCCAGCAGCTTCTTACTGCATTGATACAGGCTGCGCAAAAACAACGGAAAATCCTCATCCATCCTCCAGAGATATTTCCCCTTCGCCACACAGAAACTTCCTAAAACAGTACCGTCATAATCTTCCACATAATGCAGAACCTCGCGCTCCACGAATGCATTCGCATTGACAGGGGCATCCCACGCAGTATTCTTTTTGTTCTTTGCTGCATGATCCCTTCTGTTGTTGGCAATATCTTTATGCCCCTCAGACTGCTCCTTCATCAAAACTGCATATGCAATGTTGATTTCCTGCGCACTGTATTCATAGCTTTCCTGCAACGATGCACCGGCATCCGGATGCACCTGCAGCATCAGCTGCCGATATCTCTTTTTAATCTCACTCTTTCCGGTCCCCGGCTCAATTCCGAGAATCTGATATGCTTTCTGTCCGGTCACAACCATTCTCTGTCCTTTTTTTTAATTCGTATCCGATTTATATTATAACCAACAAGTAAGGAATATTCAACCGAATGGCGTGTTAGCTGTTAGCTCTGACGATGGGGACAATGAACCCGTATAACAATGAATTTCCGGAATTATGGAATGCAGCGGTTTTCCCGATGCCAAACGCTCCACAATGCCATAATCGCAAACCAGATTATCATACTCTCGCTCATCAGCCCATTGGTAAAGGCAAGCCAAAAAGCGCAGTCCGGCATCAGTATCGTTACCAGCTTCAAAAGGATGTAAAATACCAGCGGGTTTAACAAAGCCATTCCCTTTGGGAAAATACTCTTTCCACACGCCAGCATCCAAAACCAGTAGAGGTAAGGCGGAAGCATCAGTACTTCACTTACGATAACAAGCCAGGATAAGTGGGCAAACAGCGCCTCTGATACCGGCAGCGCCGCAGCAGCATAACCATTGCCGGACATCCAGGCAAATCCATATAAAATCATGATGTAAAACAGATGCAGGCATAGCCAGGGCATCAGGCTGAACACCGTCAGATAATGATATACTTTTCGCTGCCTCTCTTCTTTCAAAAAGCCCGCGATGGCAAACAGAGCAATGCCATAGAAGAGAATGCCGGGAAAGGCCAATGCCATGGCAAGGGCGTTCCGCCAGGGTGCAATAGCCGCTGCGCCCACCGTCAGCCAGGAGATACTTCCCATATACGCCGTATCGCCATAGATCATCAGCCAATCGCCGGCGCCCATGCAAATACAGCCCAATATGCCGCACACCAGTGCAGCGCTCATTTTGTACTGTCTGTTGTCCATATGTAAGCACCCCTCTTACCATTGTGAAACGAATTCCAGCGTTTTCATGAGAGAATCCATTCGGGCCTTTCGGCTACGCTCTTTGTACCTTCCGCGGTCGCCTTTAAAAAACTTTGTCAGCCGCAGTTCCATGGGAACGAACAGATGACTGCCATAGTCGTAGCTCAAATGCTGATAGAGATGGGGGAACTGCTTTTCCTCCAGTCGCTCCATGATCTGCTCCGCAGCTGGTTCAGAGGGCCACATGGTATCCATTTTGGAGGAAATCAGCAGGATGGGGCCGGTGATCTTCTCTGCACGGATCACTGCGTCAGGTGCAGGATTCATCACGAGAGGGATATAAAGATCATACATGGTCACTTCCCGTGCAGCGAGGCTTTTCCTAAGAACACGGCTGAAAGGGAACTTGTCCGCCCCAAAGCTGGTATAAGAAAGTTCTTCTCCGTGAAAGCTCCAACTGCTCCCTGGCAAAATGGTGATGCCTTTTTCCTTGGCAAAGCCCTGGCACACCGTGTTCATCGGGGCCACCGCCACTACCGCGTTGACAAGCTCCGGCAGGAGACTTCCTGCGGTCAGCGCCAGTTCCGCGCCTTTAGAGATCCCCCACAGTCCCACTTTTTGGTATCCCATATCATGCATCCGTTTTGCCGCCGCTTCCAACGGGTCGATAGGTACATGGTAAAAGCGATTGGGAAGTCCTTCTTCCATCACATAAGCCAGGGCCAAGGCTGTCAGCCCATGCGCCTGAAAGACCGCAGACAGCATCCGGGACAGTTCAAACTTTCCATCGCTGCCGCTGAAACAGATCAGTATCTTCCCGGGATATTTATCTTGAACAGGGCGGAACAGTTCCCCGTGAAAGCCGTCAGTTTTCATGCAAAAAAACGGGTTCTGATTGAAATTTTCCATATATCCTCCTTATTTCTTATTCTGCTTTTGCAGACGAATGCTTTGCGCCTTCTCCACGCTGAAAGCCCCGCCGGCAGCAGCAGATTGTCCGCCAGGAGCAACGCCCCGGTACACGCCAAAAGAAACGCGGAATAGATGGGATGACGCACCCCGGTGGTGGCCAGGGTATTCCCCTTAATATGGTCATCCACCCTGGCAAGAAACACCGCGTTGTACCAAAGCCAGGCCCCAAAAAGGATCAAAACAATTTCCACATCAGCCAGCGGTATGCGTAATCATCCTTTCTCATCCTTTCCGGCAGCAAAAACAGGCCATAGATTCCACAGTCTCCAACGTGACAAGCTGATACTGCCGTTCCAGCCGCCTGCGCAGACTGTCCGCCGTTTCATAGGGCGGGGTGAAGAATCCCTTGGGAGTATATAGTCTGTCGATGAACCAATCGGTGCGGCGGTTTTCACCCTTCACATAAAAACAGCCGCAGAAAGTCCCGCCCGGGCGCAGGACGCGGAATATCTCCTGGTATGCAGCCTCCTTGTCCGGGAAAGCGTGAAATCCATTCAAAGACAACACCAAATCGAAGCTGCCGTCGGCAAAGGGAAGCTTGCCCACATCCCCCTGCCGGAAGCGCACATTGGACAGCCCCGCTGCCCGCCGCCGGGCAGTGGCCATCATGTCTGGTGAGTAGTCCAGACAGGTGATGTCTGCCTGGGGCAACGTCCTGTAGACCGGCATGGTCAGCACGCCGGTTCCCACCGGCACTTCCAGCAGCTTTCCGGAAAAATCCTCCGGGATGCCGGACAGCGTCCGTCCCAGATAATGGTCGTTTTTCTCCTTATCCATATTCCAGACCAGCCTGCACACAGCCTTTCCCGGCAGGGTACAACAGGTGATCATGCCATCGTAAAAGGTGGCCTCGCTGCCTAACATTTTGTAGGCGTTTTTGATTTCATCATGTCGGCTCATTTCTTATCCCCCTTTTGATAGTGGCAGTCGCAGTATGGCCCGCCCTCTGCCAGGGTATATTGCCGGGTAAAGACGGTCCCGGTTCGCTCCGCCAGAAGTAAAGTCACAATGGGACAGCACAGCGCCGCCCATTTGGACAGCCCTAACCGTCCCTTCAGTACAAATCCTCTTGCTTGACATATTTTTTAAAACCAATAAACAGGGCATACCACTTTGGAAATGGCGTATTTCCCTTGACAATCGCAAGGAATTGTACAACGCTGCTCCCACTGGAAATTTTATGTACCCGTTCCACGGGGTGCCTCCTCCGCCTCGTATTTTGCCCTTATATTTTCTTATATTCCCAAAGCAGCAGCCCCCCGAATATAAAACACAGCAGACCTCCGCCGCACAGCAGGCTAAGATAGGCCGCTCCGTCCAAGCCCTTTATCAGAGCGGCGGCCAGAGCAAGCAACGACAGGATCGCGCCTGCAAGTCCTCCGAATGTCAGCCCGCCAAAGCCGCGGTACAATCGCTGTTTCGGCAGCACACGGTCCAGCTTTTGGATGCGCTCGCTGATCAGCTCCACGATTGCAGCAATCATGGCAGCGGCACAGAGCAGGTCCAGTAAAAGCAATATAAAAACAAATTTGCTTTCCAATATCTCCGGCTTTCCGGTAAAACACAACCCAAGCCCCACAAGAAAGGAAATCCATCCCACATTTCCGGGCAGATCATAAGCGATCCATCTCCCATCGCTGATCTTCGATTCATACATACCTGATCTCTCCTGTCATATAGTCTCACCGTGCAGAGCATACCTTTTATGTGTTTGTTTTCCCCTGTCCTTCCCTTATCCGCTTGACATTTCGATTCATCAGATGCCGCCCCAAATGGCGATAAAGAAATTCCCTGAATATTGACATCTGCTGCCCGTGCTCTGTCAAAAGCGTATCCGGACTGTCATATACGCCGAAGTCCTGGTTGATGCCTTCGCTTTGGATATAGGTGTTGTTTCGGTTCCAGTCGATCACCGGGTGCCGGAAATCCCTGACTGCAACGCCATAGCCGCAGAAAGCGCCGGTGCAGTCCTGATGATTCATTTGCAGACTGTGCAGATAGTCTTTGTCCAGAATGAATGCTTCCAGCTCATACCATTGGCCTTCAAACGAAATCTCCACCCAGCTGTGAAATATGTTCTTCGGCGCGCTTCGGTAGACAACGCCTGTCATCGCGCCTTTTTGCAGCTTTTTGTCAATGGTAAAGCCATGGATGCGGCAGGGGATACCCACTGCCCGTAAAAGCGCCATAAACAGCGTTCCTTTGGTGTTGCACTGCCCGTATCCATCCGCCAGCACACGGGAGGCAGGGATCTCATCACTGACGTTGTAGCCAAACAGGATCTCATCTCGAACAAAGTCATAGATAGCCTTGATCCGGTTGAATTCATCGAGACTTTCCCAGCCTCTGTCCACAATCAGGGACTGTATCGGAATTGATGAATAGTCCAGCATCTGCGTCTCCTTGAGATAGCACATCGTGTCCATAGCACGCACCTCCCTTGATCATCCGAACAGCAACACTAAAATCACAATCAGAACGTCCACTAAAAAAGCTGCTTTGCAGCACTGATTTTTGACTTATACACGGTACAGCCAATTTCCAGAGGGGTTAGTATATTCTAACCATATGTTTTAAAGAAAGCCGCCCCGTAAAGCAGCCCATCTGATTCTAACGCACTTTTCCACCCTCTGCAAATACTTTGGCAGGCACTTGTAATCAGAATATGAATTGCCTGCTGACAGACGTCTGACTAAATATCCCTTCGGCCATTTTGATACAAGCCATCTCGTTTCCTGTTCATGGCGGAATAAAGGAAGTCGCTTTTGCCGGGGAAAATATGATAGAAAGTGCATTTTGCAATAAAGCATTGCTCCGTCAGTACATCGACATTGAACCCTCCTGTGACCGAAAAACTGTTGAAAGTCATTTTGAAGTACTTATACTATATCATACGGGCATCGAATTAGCAATAACTAACTACGTACAAAAAACGATGCTACCAAAAGGAGAACCGCTATGGCGGCCAAAAAGTAAAAGCGATTACATTTGCCTTTTTGGCGGCGGTGTTTATCGGAATTTTATCCTTATTCAACAGAAAAAGCCCTCAACAATCGGAAATACTCCCCTCAGTGTACAAGGGGACACACGGGTATCGTCACTACGGAACAGTTTTTATTCAGCTGTGAATGAGAGACAGCGGACTTGTTGTCGAGGGTATATATCCAAAAACCAGACATATTAACTCTGTTTGCCCCAAAATATGTTGCCAAAAATTATAAGTACTTTTCCATATACGCCTTAATATAGCCAAAGTATTCATCATTGTAAAGATATTGACTAATGCTGTGGGTTGCGCCCTTGAAGATGTGAAGTTCGCCTGGAGATTTAAGCATAGCAGCAACTTTTTCGCTCATTGTGTGCGGCACGAAAATATCATCGTCACCATGCATGATGAGCACCGGTATTTTAATATTCTCTGCCACAGCAGAAACATCTGTGCTGCTTAAGTCATAACCAAATCTTAAGTGATAGTAAAAAGCAATGTATTTTGTCAACCCCATCGCCAGGAATTTAGGAAGATTGTATGACATAAGGACATGAACAAATTCATCCTTCGCGGAAACATATCCGCAGTCATCAACAGCAAATTTTACCTGCTCCGGCAGTTCGGCGCTTGCTGCAGTCAGCAGCGCCGTTGTCCCTCCAATTGACATTCTATGCAGAATGATCTTAATATTGCTGCCGAACTCAGCAACCATGAACTTAAGCCATTGAATGCAGTCCCTGCTTTCCTGTTCACCGAAGGTAACGCATTTGCCCTCGCTTCGGCCCTCATGAACGTGATCAACCACAAAGCAGTTAAATCCGAGTTTTGCGTACTCTTCAATAAACCGACATCCGTCGGAAAGGCCAGTCATATTGTAGCCATGGATGAAGAACATATACTTATCCGTCTCAATCGGAGCCATGTACATCGTGGCATAAAGCTTGTATCCCTTATCATTTGTAATAGTGTATTCCTTCGTATGTAAGGCTCTGCAATAACGCACAGCCTTTTTGAGTGGTTCCCCGTCAACATCATGGAACATGATGCGCATACGGCTTTGCGCCGCCGAGCTGCCTTCACCTTTGGCTTTTTCATATTCCTTCGGAGATAGGGCCTTAACTTCTCCGTCAACATTGACAGATGTACCTTCTGCTCGGAAAATTACTTTCATGATAATTTCCGATATGGCTATAATGACTGCCACAATTATGGCTGCCCATAATAAAATCTCCATGTAATCTCCTCCTCTACCGCTTAAACCTGTGTGTTATCCAGGTGAGCGTTCTTCGAAAAATAAAAAATCACTCCGGTACAAATAATGACCGCCAATATAGCAATCCTTTTCTTCGTGCACCCCACGCTCAACCGGTTTTACCATTTATGTCATCCCTTCTTATATGTCAACATTCTTTCAAAAGTTTAAGCCATTGAAGCCTGCCGTGCTTCAATATACATACAAATGTCATCCACGATATACTGTCTGCCAATAGTGTGCAGTGCTTCATAATAATCACGGATATAATCAATCACACGATAGCGGTTAAACAGGTCGATCACGTTTTTTCCGTCCATTCCTTTCGCATATTTGTATTCCTCTATGCAATACACAATGAAATTCGTTTTGTCATCCATTTTTAAGCCTCCTCCGGGTAGGTGATATGACCGGTCTCTTTTTCTTCCACCCATAAATCATATAATGTGGGAACGCTCAAATGCCAGAGCTTCGTTTCTTCACGCTCCAACTGACGATACAATTCAGAACTATATAACTGCGTCAGAGCTTCCTTTTCTGTCAGTGACTGCTTCTCCATCAGCATCCGAATCAGGCGCCGGAAGATCAGCACTTTATATTTGCTTCTCAGTTCTTCTAACTCTGGTACTTCATACATGCTGACTCAGGGAGAACCACTTTCTCTCCGGTCTGTCACTTTACCGGCGAAGTTAACTGTCTGGTTTAGTACACCCTTGGGCAGGTGAGAAAGCTCCGCTTCATATTGGTTGATCATCCGCTCGATTCTCTGCTGTTCCTGTGTAACTGCTTCTGTCAATAAACTCATACTATCACTCACCTATATTATAACCAACTAACAGGCAACCTTCAATCGAATTGTATGTTAACTTTTCGGTTGTGATAATCAAATTCCCTATATGTATTCAGCCATCTGGTAATACCTGTATTTATATCAATTACCCCTCCTATATCTATCATAACCCTCTCATACATACCTTTTTCTTTTGAAAATAAGCTCTGATCTGCATATTTTTCCAGACTGCCGTAAGTGCTTTTCTGCTCTATTCCCACGCGTTCTTTTAAAATTTCATCCACTTGCACCGAACAAATTACCTTTTCTTCCATATCCGGACTGGATATCATGAAGCAAAACATCCCTAACCTTCCGTTGGCAAACTGATTAAACCGGAATATATCACGCAGCATTTTCCATTAGTGCTGAAAAAGAATAATTTAAAACAAAAAGAAAAAGAACTCCCACAATCACTAACTGAAAGAGTTCTTTACTTCAACCTGTACTGCTGGTGGCCGGACTTGAACCGGCACGGTGTTGCCACCGAGGGATTTTAAGTCCCTTGCGTCTGCCTATTCCGCCACACCAGCATATTCATAAATATGAAATTTCGCTTTCCTGAAAGAAAGACGACCCAGACGGGACTCGAACCCGTGACCTCCGCCGTGACAGGGCGGCGCTCTAACCAACTGAGCCACTAGGCCAAAACAATTTTAAAATGGACCTTCGGGGACTCGAACCCAGGACCGACCGGTTATGAGCCGGTTGCTCTAACCAACTGAGCTAAAGGTCCGTAACCCTTACGGGTACCTTAACTTCATTGACTTATATTTGTCAAAAATGACTCCGACGGGAATCGAACCCGTGTTACCGCCGTGAAAGGGCGATGTCTTAACCGCTTGACCACGGAGCCATTAGCTTCAAGGTCCTGCCTCGCCTTCTGCCGGCTTATCAAAACCTCAG
>Ga0129308_1002490_pt1 | contig 15446 bp, 12 predicted proteins | sample L827metagenome_FD_94440 | JGI IMG/M metagenome (GOLD analysis project Ga0129308, IMG submission 94440) | Ring-tailed lemur group fecal microbial communities from Wisconsin, USA - L827 metagenome | ecosystem: Host-associated > Mammals > Digestive system > Large intestine > Fecal | place: USA...
GATGCAGAGCCCTTCAAACAGCACGGAATTCCGCAGCTGCTTTGCGGTGGCCCCCACAGATGAAAGGATGCCGAACTGACGCGTGCGTTCGTTCAGCGATATGTTGAACGAATTGTAGATGAGAAATATGGCGCCGGTCATGATCAGCGCCACCAGTACGCCGCCGATGGAATACAGCAGCGTATTGAACATATTGTCCTCTGAGAGACCCATAAAGCGCAGAATATTGTCGTTTAAGACGTAGGCGCAGCTTCCGGCCGTGTCTTTTACATAATTGCGGACCTGCCGCGGATTTTTCAGAGTGACGAAAACACTGACGCTGTCTGCCGGGGACGCGGGATCTTCCGTTGTGATCAGCGTGTAGCCCGGTGCGGAAAATTCCTCGAAAGCCGGTCTCTCACAGATGCCCACCACCGTGTAGGACTTCCTGAATTCCGGCAAAAGAGCTTCTCCAGCCGTCCCAGACTCATCTCCGGAAACATAGGGATCATGCTGGCTAAGGGCTCCCTCCCCAGCCGAACGCTCTCCCACGGCCAGCGACAGGGTGTCCCCCACCGAAATTTTAACGCCGCCGTTTGCCGCCACGTGGGCCGGGATCAGGACCTCCCCGCTGTTTTCCGGCAGTCTGCCGGAGATAAGGTCGATGGGCAGAAGTTCAAACGCTTTCTGACTGAATCCCGCCAGAAACAGGTACGGTTTGTCGGGATTTTTTCCGCCCTCAAGGACTGCGTAGCCGATGTTCTGAAACTCCGCAGCGTCAGCTGTTCTGCCGTCTGCCCCCCGTTCCTGCGCGAAGGTAGGAGAAACATCCGGGAACTCCACATGCCAGCCTCCGTATTTCAACATGGCGCCATTGACCATATAATTCTGCAGGGACACGGCGAAGGTGGCCACCCCTGTGATCATGGCGGCGGACAGGATCACTCCGATCACCGTCACGATGGTCCGCGCCCGGCTTTTTTTCATACCCTGCAAGGTGACTTTATTAAAAATATTCATGGCCGTACCCTCTCGTCTCTCACGATCCTGCCGTCCGAGATACCGATAATGCGGTCCGCCTGCAGCGCGATATTTTCATCGTGGGTCACGATGATCAGGGTCTGCCCGTATTTTTTATTGCTCAGCTTCAGCAGATCGACGATCTCGCGTCCATTCCGGCTGTCCAGACTGCCCGTGGGTTCGTCGGCAAGCATGACGGCCGGAGCGTTCATCAGAGCGCGGCCTATGGACACGCGCTGCTGCTGGCCGCCTGAGAGCTGATTGGGCAGATGCGTTCTGCGGCCTTCAAGCCCCAGCATCTCCAACAGATCGTTCAGACGCTCTTTGTTCACCCTGCGCTTGTCCATCAGGACAGGCAGGGTAATGTTTTCCACCACGTTCAGCGTAGGGATCAGATTGTGAAACTGGTAGATCAACCCCACCTGCCGTCTGCGGAAAATAGCCAGCTTTTCATTGTTTTGTGCGTATACGTCATTCCCGTCCACATACACCTTTCCGCTTGTGGGCACGTCCACGCCGCCGATGATGTGGAGCAGTGTGGATTTGCCGGAACCGGAGGAACCGATGATCGCGATAAACTCTCCTTTTTCGATGGTCAGCGAGACGTGGTCCAAGGCGGTCACCCGGTTTCCTCCCTCGCCGTAGACCTTGCACAGATCTTCGATTTTAATCAGCTCCATTTGTGAGCCTCCCTTCTTTTAATTGGCTATCCACATCATAGAGCAGTTAACTGTGTATCTCGATGACTTTCCGGTGAGAGATCTGTCACTTTGGAAAACGAATGGAAAAGATCGAACCGCCCTGGGGGTGATTTTTTGCCGTGATGGTTCCGCCCTGCCGCGTGATGATCATTTTACAGAGAGCCAGACCGATCCCATAACCGGAAACGCCGGCGCTTTTGCCGCGGTAAAACCTGTCGAAGAGCCGGGGCAGTTCTTCTTTATCAAATCCCGGGCCGTCGTCGCGGATGGTGATCTCCGTATAGAGGGGATTATCCCCGCAGGCGATTTCGATGCTCCCATTGTCGCCCGCGCTCTCCATACCGTTTTTCAGGATGTTTTGGATCGCTTCCTGGAGCCAGCCCGGATCGCAGCGGATCACGATCTCCTCTGGCAGGTCTGTGTGCAGATGGATATTGTGCAGTTCCATGGGGATCAGCAGCGGGCGTACGGCAGCGTATATCAGATCGGCCGCTTTTGCCCTCCGGCTCTGAAACTCCACCACCCCCGCGTCCAGCCGGGACAATTTCAACAGCGAAGTGATCAGCCAGTCCATCCTGACGAGCAGCCCCTCCGCCTCGCGCACAAACGCCCGGCGCCGGCTTTCATCGGAAGTTTCCTCCAAAAGCGATAGTATGAGGTTTGCCGACGTGAGCGGCGTGCGCAGCTGATGGGCGATATCGGCCAGAGAATCAGCCAGATGTACTTTTTCGTCCTTCAGCGACTGGTTCTGTTCCCGAATGCGCAGCATCATTTTTGTGATCTCGCTGTGAAGGATATTGAGCTCTCCCTCATCCAGATCGTCAATATAGAGACGGTCTTCATTGTGCAGCACAAGATCGATCTGGTCTGAGATCCTGGCGATGTTTCGATATCGGGCTCTTGTAAACAATGTAAAGGCCGCGCCGTAAACGGCCGCGGACGCCAGGCATAGAATACCCGCCGCCTGTCCGATGGCAAAGCCAAACGCCGCGGCCACGGCCGCCATCAGGAAAAACGAAACGGCAAACAGCCGAAATTCTCTATTCCGAAACATTTCCGCCCCCCAATCGATAACCGGTGCCCCGGACGGTCAGAATGATCCTGGGTTCTCCGGGGTCATCTTCTATTTTCTCCCGCAGTCGTTTGATATAAACAGTCAGAGTATTGTCGTTGACAAACTCGCCCGCCGCGTCCCACAGTTCGTCCAGCAGCCGGCTCCGGGTGATGATGTTTTGGGGATTGTTGACGAATACCAGCAGCAGACGATATTCCAGCGCGGATAAGTAAATTTCGCCGCCGTTTTTCCTGACCACGCCGCTTGTCGTATCTACTTGCAGGCCGTCCACTTCAAAAACGGATTGAGAGCGCCCGTTTTTTCTCAGGGCGGCCTGGATCCGCGCCACCAGTTCGCGGGGGCGGAAAGGTTTGGTGATATAATCGTCCGCTCCCATATTCAGCCCGGTGACCACACTGGCTTCGTCTCCGGAGGCCGTCAGAAAGATGACAGGGATGTCCTGTGTGGCTTTGACCTCTGTACACACCGTAAATCCATTTCCGTCCGGCAGAGAGATATCCACCAGCGCCAGATCGAATTTCCGCTTTTCAAGCGCTCTGTGCGCCTGCTCCCGCGAGGAAACACGGGTGACTGTAAAATTTTTCGACTGCAGCAAAAGTTCCAGATTTCTGGCAATAGCGCTGTCGTCCTCCACCAGGAATATTCGTGTCATGCAGCTGTCCTCCTTCATTTTTTCCGGCTCTTCTTCCGTCCGCCTCTGAAGGCCGCGGGCGTTTCTGTCAGCCGGTGCGCTCCGCTTGCAGGCGCCCACTGCGCCTTGTCAACGGAGATATGACCGAAAGATTATACCACGAACCCGCAAAAAGAGAAAGTGCGCCTATGGGCGCAGCCCTGACCCAAAACAAAAAAAGATCAGCAGATGTTAAGATCTGCTGATCTGTGTTCTCATATGGAACTGCCGGTGCAACGCCCGGACTAGTTTCTCTTGCCCATGAACCGCAGGATGTACAGGAACAGATTGATGAAGTCCAGATACAGCTGCAGCGCGGAAAAGATCGACGCCTTTTTCGCCATCTCAGGGTCACAGCTGAAAGCGGCGTGATACGCTCTGATCTTCTGCGTGTCGTAGGCGGTAAAGCCCAGGAACACAGCTACGCCGATCATGCAGACGATCCTCTCAAAAGCGCCCAGTCCGATGAAGATAGAGAGGAACCAGACCACCACGAGGAAGATCAGGCCGCTGAACAAGATCGGTCTCATGCCGGAGAGATCCACCTTAGTGTAATAACCCACTCCCGCCATGACGCCGAAATACAGCGACGCAGACAGAAATGCCAGCAGTACGCTCCACATGCCGTATGCCACAAAAATGGTAGAAAAAACGATCCCGTTCAGCACCGCATAGGTGAAAAACAGCCCCCTGGCCTTTCCCACAGACATGGAACCGATGCGGGCCGACAGGTAAATAACAACGCCCAGCTCTGCGATCAGCAGAATAAACGGCATAGCCGGAACAGAAAATACTGCCCAGATCGCTCCCGTAAAGATCATGGCCATCGCCACCGCAAAGGTGGTCAGCAGTCCCAGGCACATCCAGCCGAACGTTTTCGCCGCGTATGCGCCTACCGGTTCGATCTCCTGTCCGTACGACGCGCCTCCGATAAAGTCGCTTTTCATTTCATTCAGATCATCCATGTAATATCCCCCTTCTCCAATTCATTACTGCAATTGCCGCCGGCCGGCTGCGGACCCTCTGCGGCGCCGATGCCCGGCCAAAAGCCTGCTTTCAATTCTTGATATAAATATACTTATACCACTTTATTATACGACAAAACAGACGATTTTACAGCGCTTTTTTTAACTCTGCTGATAACAGTATACTTTTTCCAGTCACAGAGGAGTCATACGGTTCTCGAACCCATCCGCAGCCGCTTTCGCGTCAGGCGATCTGCGGACGGCACATTTCCCACGCGCACAGAAGGGCCTGCTCCACCTGCTCTTCCGTCACATATTTCAGATAGACGTCCGCCAGATAGGCTTTCCGCTCCCGACCTGTGGACAGGCAGCGGTAGAGATAGCTGTCCTTAGCCAGTTCTGTCACAGAGCAGTACTGCCTGGACCGCTTTTTTCGGACCGTAATGTCAGAGATCACAAATTTGATCCGGCCTCCCGCCGACTGGCCCGTTATATAAATGATGATCTCATCCCCCGCGGCGTTTCTCGTTCTCAGTCCCTCGATCGCCGGCATCTCCGGCCTGCCGTACATTTCCATCGCTCTGTTCATATCAAATTCCTCCTTCTGTCAAAGGTCTTGTCCAATTTTCCTTCATCCATTGAACAGGTTACCACAGACGGAAGGAGAAAAACGTCAAAATGCGTTTACGCCTTCGCCCGAATTTTCGACAGGGTCTCGTTTTTAGCGTCGTGGGTCCCTCAGCGGGAGCCCTTATTCCTGTCTGCAGGCGATCCCCAGCCGTTTTGCCGCTTCTGTCAGCATTAGGTCGGAGAACAGGCCGTCCCCGGGCAGAACGTGGAGCCGCCGCCCATCCATCCCGCTGAGACTGCCGGCCGCGGCCTGATACAGCTGCCGGGGCATCCAGGCCTCGTCGGCGGCCAGAAGCAGGGGTACATCGAACTCGCTGTCGCCTGCGGCCAGCACCAGCTCCGCGCCCAGCAGCTTACGCAGACGCAGCAGCGCCGTCCCCTTGTCCAGGGCTCCGGGAAGGACGTAGATCTTGGACCCGTTGTTTAAGATCCTCACATTCCCGCTGTCCAGACCTGCCCGCAGTCCGGCCATAGTCCCCTGTGGATCGTCGCTCTTTGTGAAGACGAACAGCCCGTCCACCCTCCGCACATCAAAGTTTACGCGGGGATCGGCGGCCAGCAGCCTTTCCGCTTCCTTTAAACATTCCTCCGCCGGTGCACAGAGACGCAGCGAATCCTCATACCACTGGTTGTCCGGGACGCCCCTGCGCAGCAGGTTTCCGCCGTTGCTCACCAGCGCGTACTCCGGCGCTGCGGGGAAAAGCGTCCGCTCACCGCAGCCGCTGTCACCGACCGCCTCACCGTCCTCCGCTGCGGAGCGTAACTTCCGCTCCCGGCGCCCGCTCCCGCCGGCTTCCCCGCCGTCGCCCTCCGCGGACGGCGATCCTGCCGTCCCTATAAAAAATCGGATCCGCCCGTACTGCTCAAGGGACCGGGTGGTAGCCGGCACGAAGCAGCAGCGGTCCGCGATCTGGCAGAGCAGGCGGCAGGAGTACTCCGTCATAAAGGAAAGCTCCTTCCCCTCCTTTACCTCCACCAGCCGTTTCTGCGGACCGATGTCTCTCTTATATGAATAGATCAGCGTATTGTCCAGGTCCGATACGAAAAGATCCACCTAGTCCTCCATTCTGAAAAAACGGACCGGCGATCCTGCTCTGTCTTCACGCAGTATACGCCGGTCCGCTGCTCTGCAGTTTATCCGCTTTTTCTTTTTTCCGTCCCTTCTGGGCGGAACTTCCGGCTATTTCCCGCCGATCTTTAACACAGCCTTGCGGATCAGATCCACAGGAATGATGGTGAAGGCCAGCGCCAGCACCAGCACCCATTCTCCTCCGTTCAGTCCGTAGCAGCGAAGAATATCTCCTCCAAAGTCGGTCATGATGATCTGAACCACGACGATGAGACCCATTACCTGCCAGAATCCGTGATTCTTGCCGATATTGTCAAACAGGTTCATCTGCTCTGTTCTGGCGTTGAACGCATTGAACACGGCGAAGAAGATGAAGAATGTGAAATATCCCGTCAGCAGGAAGTTGTAATCGTCACGGAAAAAGTGATCCGCGGTCTGAGACAGCAGCAGGAACATGGACAGGGCAAAGCCCCAAAGGCTGGCCGTGAGGATCTCCGTCCACATGTATCTGCTGATGATGCTCTCGTCTCTGCGCTTTGGTCTCTCCCGCATGTACCTCCTGAGGGCCGGTTCGCCTCCGAAGGCCAGAGCCGCCAGCGTATCCATGACCAGATTGACCCAGAGGATCTGAATGATGGACAGCGGAGTGGGAATGCCCAGGAAAGGCGAAACGAAACAGATCAGCACAGCGCTGACGTTGATCGTCAGCTGGAAGATGATAAACTTCCGGATGCTGTTGAAGATCGTTCTTCCGTAGAGGATCGCCTTGTCGATGGAGCTGAAATTGTCATCCAGGATCACGATGTCGCTGGCTTCCTTGGCCACCTCTGTTCCTCCGCCCATGGCGAAGCCCACATCGGCCTTTTTCAGCGCCGGGGAATCGTTGACCCCGTCGCCTGTCATGCCTACCACAAGATCCATCTCCTGTGCCAGACGCACCAGTCTGCTCTTGTCGCTGGGCAGCGCCCGGGCTACCACGCGGATGTTTTTGATGTGCTCCTTCACCGCGTCGTCGGACATCTTGGCCAGCTGATCGGATGTCAGCACGATATCCTTATCGCTCTGAACGATACCCGCTTCCTTGGCGATGGCCACCGCGGTATCGAGACGGTCTCCCGTGATCATGACCACCTGAACGCCGGCGCCCTGCACCTCCTTGATGGCAGTCACGGATTCCGGTCTCACCTCGTCGCGGATGCCCAGAACGCCGATGAGCGTCCAGGCACCCTCAGGCAGCTCGTCGTCTCTGATCTTGTCGTCGGAGGTGGCGAAAGCCAGCACGCGGATGGCCCTCTCCGCCAGCTCGTTGATCTTATCGTCGATGCGGCCTTTTCCCGCCATGTCCAGGGGCTGCCTCTTTCCCTCCGCGTCATAATAGAACTGACATTTAGCCAGGATCTTTTCCGGCGCTCCTTTGATCAGCGTCAGGTTGTAGTCGCCTTCCACGCTGGTGGCGGAATACTTTTTGTCGCTGCTGAAGGGGATGGCGGAAATGTGCGCCACATTCATGGTATTGGCGTGTCTGGAGTTGGCGGCATAACTGAGGATGGCACGCTCCGTGGCGTTTCCTCCGAAGATCTTCATCTCGCCGCCCTCGTCAGAGATAACGGCATCCGTATTGTGATAAACACTCAGGGACAGTACATTTCCCAGCTCGCTCATCACGTTGTCAAAACTGGCGTAATCCCTGGCCGAACCGTCCACAAAAGTGACGGCTTCCAGCTTTCCCTTGGTAATGGTCCCCGTCTTATCGCTGAACAGGATGTTCAGGCTGCCTGCGGTCTCGATGCCCGCGATCTTTCTCACCAGTACGTTGTCTTTGAGCATTTTGCCCATATTCAGGGCGGATACCAGCGCGATCATCAGCGGCAGGCCCTCCGGCACCGCCATAACGATGATGATGACAGCCAGCATGACTGCCTGCACCACGTCGTTGACCACCGTCATCCAGTTGGAACAGTAAGCTATGATCTGCGCCATGTCGAACCCGTTCTGGATCACGATGGACTGGAACAGAAATGCCACAGCGATGGCGATACCGCCGATATAGCCGAACTTACTGATGCCGTCTGCCAGATTGCCCAGCTTCACCTTCAGCGGGGAATCCCGGTCTTCCTCGGTCTGCAGCTCGCTGGCGATCTGTCCGTAAACAGATTTATCGCCCACGGTGGTGACCCGCATGACGGAATTTCCAGAGCAGACTACCGCTCCGCGGAACACCTTATACGGATTGAGGAAATCCAGCGACGCGTCCTCTTCCGTGTAGTCCTCAGGAATGACCTTTTTTGTGGCCTCCTTGCTCTCGCCGTTGAGCACCGACTGGTCCACTTTAATGGTCCCGTCGATGACGACGCCGTCAGCCGGGATCTTGTCGCCGGTCTGCAGCAGGATGCAGTCTCCCACCACGATGTCGTTGATGGAGACCTCGGCCACCTGTCCGTTTCTGTATACTTTGCAGTAGATCCTGGAGGCTTCCTCCTGCAGCTTCTGGAAGGCGTTCTCATTCCTGAACTCAGAAAAAGTTGACACAAAAGTAGCCAGGATCACGGCCAGCGCGATGCCCACGGACTCGTACCATTCCGTCTGTCCCAAAAAGGCGAACACAATATTGATGACCAGGGCGACGCAAAGGATCTTGATCATCGGATCTCCGAAGTTGCCCAGCAGCTTACTCCAAAAGCTCTCTGTCTCCTGTTCCGTCATGCGGTTGTCGCCGTACTGTTGTTTCGACGATTCCACCTGTTCATCTGTTAATCCCATTATTTTCATTTTTGCTAGTTACCTCTTATCTCCTGTTTTATTATTTTTGTCCCGGATGTCCGAAACGCGCCTTCTCAACGCCGGCTGCCGATAACGCGGCGCTGCCGGCGCGGCAGGCCTGACCCTTCGCCCCGGCTCTGAGGGACGCAGCCGCAGCCTTCGCGTTCTATTCTCAGAAACGGAAGCGGGCGGACCTTCCCCCGGCGTAACCCGGCGCACCGGGACCTTCATTGAAACGAAAAGGAGGAAACCGCTCCTGAAGGGGGTGATTTCCTCTTTTCCAATCTGCGGTGGAGACCATATGTCATCTCCGGCATACGAACAACCGTCAGATCCCTCTACTGGAATCTCCTGACCAGTTCGTTCAGGCCCGGATCGTTGGTGCCCTGTCCAATGGCGTTGAACTTCCACTCGTTGTTGTAGCGATAGATCTCTCCGAAAATGACTGCGGTCATACCGGCGTACTCCGCGCTCAGGTTGTATCTCAGCATCTCCTGATTTTTCTGCCCGTCCACGATGCGGATAAAGGCGTTTTCAATGAGACCGAAGTCCTGCTTCCGCTGTACCGCCTGATAGATGTTCACCACGAAGACCAGCTTGTCATACTCCGCCGGAACCTTGCTCAGATCTACCACGATCTGTTCGTCGTCTCCGTCTCCGGCTCCCGTCAGATTGTCTCCCATGTGCTGGATCGCGCCGGATTTATGGCGCAGGTTTCCAAAATAGACCACATCTTCCACCCCCGAGAGCCTGCCCTCTTTCAGAATCAGCACGGAAGCGTCGCAGTCGATGGCCGCGGGTTTGGGCGCGAAAAGCCCCTTCTTCTGCTTTACTTCATCCCAACCCAGACCGATCAGGATCCTGCTCAATCCTGCGTTGTCCTTGGTCAGGCTTACCTTCTGTCCCTTCTGCAAACTGACTGACATTTCTATTCCTCCTTCAGCGTCTTACGCCACATCAATCCCATAGTTTCCGCACAGCGCGGCCAGTCCGCCCTGGAATCCACTGCCGATGGCGTTGAACTTCCATTCTCCGCTGTGCTGATAGATCTCGCCCACCACCACGGCCGTCTCGATGGAGAAGTCCTCTCCCAGATCGTAGCGGATCACTTCCTGATTGGTATCCATATCCACAATGCGGATGTACGCGTTGGAGACCTGACCGAAATTCTGCTTCCGCACGTCGGAATCGTAGATAGTGACCGCAAAGGCGATCCTGCTGACGCCGGCGGGCACTTTCGTCAGATCCACCTGGATCTGTTCGTCGTCTCCGTCGCCCTCGCCAGTCAGGTTGTCTCCCATATGTATGACAGCCTCGCTTTTATGCTTCAGGTTTCCATAGAACACAAACTCATCCTGAGTGGGAACTTTGCCGTTATCGCCCAGCATGAACGCACTGGCGTCCAGGTCGAAGTCTGCGCCGTCAAACTGGTTTACATCCCAGCCCAGTCCGATCATCAGATGCTTCAGTCCCGGATTTCCTTTGGTTAGATCTACTTTCTGACCCTTCTGTAAACTGATCGCCATAATAAAAAACCTTCCTTTCCCAATGTAACTTTTATATTAATAATGGAACCTCTGTATTTTGTCCTGCTTGTCGGACTTTATGCTAGCCCAGATCCACGCCGAAGTTGGTGCAGAGTGCGGCCAGTCCTCCCTGGAATCCGCTGCCGATGGCGTTGAACTTCCACTCGTTGTTGTGGTTATAAAGTTCGCCTACGACGACGGCCGTCTCGATAGAAAAATCCTCTCCCAGATCGTAACGCACCAGCTCTTCGTTTTTGTCCACATCCACGATGCGGATAAAGGCGTTGCTCACCTGACCGAAATTCTGCTTTCTGGTCTCCGATTCGTAGATCGTTACGGCGAACGCCACCTTCTTGATCTCCGCGGGCACCTTGGAGAGATCCACCTGTATCTGCTCGTCGTCCCCTTCGCCCTCGCCTGTCAGATTGTCGCCCATATGCTGAACTGATCCGCTTTTATGGACCAGATTTCCGTAGAACACAAACTCATCGGAAGAGGGTACTTTCCCGTTTTCTCCCAGCATAAAGACCGTGGCGTCCAGATCGAAATCGCCGCCCCCGTCATACTTGTTCACATCCCATCCCAAACCGATGCGCAGATGCTTCAGGCCCGGATTTCCCTTTGTCAGATCGACTTTCTGTCCCTTCTGTAAACTGATCGGCATCTCTAAATCCTCCTTTTTACTATGAAATCTCCTGTAATACCTGTAATATATGTCGCTCCGGAACCGCCTAGTTGCTGGGCCGTCCCTGGTTGAACATCTGATTGAACTCGTTCTTGATGGCCTCCAGACGGACCTGGTCCTCCTTGCGCTGCTTGCTCAGATCGTTCTGGATCTGTCTGGTCTCCTCGATCCCCTGAACGATGGTCTTCCACGTGGTCTCCAGCGTCTCGATCTTAACTGAGCTTCCGGAGGCCAGCTCCGCGGTCAGTTTGGACTGCGCCGCCGTGTTCTGAGCGTTTTTGATGAGCATTTCGTTGGTCTTCTCATCCAGAGCCGACATGGCTTCCGCCTGGATGCGCTGACGCTTCAGCAGGATCGCCTGAGAGAGGGCCTGCTTGAATACCGGCAGCGTGATGATGAAGGCAGAATTGATCTTGCGCACCAGATTCATATTGGAAAACTGCATGGTCTTCAGCATGGGAATGGACTGCATGGCCACGTTCTCCGCGATGCGCAGATCCTGCGTCCGCTGTTCCAGCATCATCTTCGCCTGAGTCAGCGTGGTCAGATCGAACTGAATGGAGTTGTCTCCCGTCTGCTCCAGCTCCTGCTGTTTCTGCGCGATAAAAGCGTCCAGCTCCGATATGCCCTGTTCCCCTGCCAGAATATATTTTACCAGCTCGTGATAGGAATTCACATTGGTCTGAAACATACTTTCCAACTTCCGGTTGGACTCCTTGATCTCCGCTTCATACTGCTTCAGCTGAATGTAGATCTTGTCCACCTCTTCGCCCATGGTGTGGTACTTGTCGAGAATCTTGTCCAGCTGCTTCTTCATATTGCCGAACATCTTCTGGAAAAATCCCCGATTGTCCTCCAGTTCCCCAATATCGAATTTATCCATGATCTTTCCCAGCAGCTCCAGCATCTGACCGGTGTCGTTGATCTGTTCCATGTTCATGCTGTTCAGGACCGTGTCCGAGCAGCGGGAAATATCCTCAGCCACTTTACCCCCGAAGGTCACGATGGTCTCCGCGTTGTACACGTCGATGGCGCTGACCAGAGCGTCCACCTCCGGCGAACTTGTCAGTTCCTTCGTCATAGCGGCCCGGTCGTCCCGGATATCGTAGGGAACCACCTCCATTGCTTCCTTCGGCTCCTGCGGCGCCATGGCCGCAGCCGCCGGCTGCCCCGTTCTATTTTTTAAATCCAAACCCATTATTTTGCCCTCCTAAACAATCTATCTCTCAAGCTCTCCCTCTGAGAGCTTTTAGACACGTTTTTCAAATTCGGAGCCTGGAGATCGTACATATAATCTCCCACCTGATGCTCCGTCAGGACCTGCTGCGTAAAATTCATCTCCACGTTCTGGTAGCCCGTTGGCGTAAAGATCGCCACGTCGAAGCCCAGAAGGCTGAGATACGCCACCAGAATGCTGTCGCCCAGCGTGCACATCACTTCTCCTGTGCTGATAACGATCAGCTTCGGGATCTTTTTCGTAAAATCGAACTTCTGTATCATGCGCAGAAAACCCTTGTTGAGGTTCAGCGCCGTGGACAGGATCGTAAACTCCGTTCCCCTGGTGAAGGTGCCCTCGATCAGCCGCCTGTCCAGCAGTTCCTGCAGCTTGTCCAGCATGTAGTCCTGCATATCCTCCCGCAGGAAGCCGTACTGGTACGCGTGGTGGTCCTTGATCTTATCGAACAGCAGCTTTTCGCCCCTGATGAACTTCGTCACGTGGGGACGGACCGGGTTGTCCTCAAACTCCTCGATGTAAGGAAGTTTGTAGATGACCGCCGTATCCTCCACCGCCAGCGAAGCGATGGTCTGCCAGTACTCATACGCATTGCTCCCCGGCACTCCGGAGATCTTCGCACAGATGACGGGGACCATGACCCGGTCGGACAGGACCTCGAAATTGGGCCGGTACTTGGCCTCCTGATCCCACAGAATGGCGATCTCCTCATAAGTGGTCTGCAGCTGAACGGGTATGGCCTTTTTAAACTGGCGGTTCCGGTAGAGTCCCGTGTTCTGATACATCAGCGTGTCCAGCTCCCGCTCCGCGCCGTAGGCCGCCGTTTTGAAGCGGACGCTGTCCACTTCCGCGGGAAACTTGCCAAGAGGCAGGGAGTTTCCGTAGGTCCTGTCGAACAGGAACCGGTCCGCCAGCCGGCAGGAGAGACTCAGATCGGGGCAGATCTCAAACACATCCACCGGTATCCGGGACAGAAAACGCAGCAGTACCGCTTCGTTTTCGTTGCTGCACACTCCGTAGAGCAGAAACACCGGCGGCGCCGCGATGCGCCAGTCCGCAAACAATTCCGGCACATACCGGTTCACCCAGCAAAGCAGACAGATCGCCCGGTTGGTCAGCCGCGTCATATTGGGATTTTCCTTTGCGCTCTCTTCCTGAAGAACGCCCGCAAAGGCCTTTCTGGAAAGCTTCTCCAGTTCCCGGCTCTTCGGAAAGGAGATATACCCCGCCAGATCGCCGATGAGCTGTTCCGGACTGCGGTAATTCCTGCGCGGGATCTTCCGCGTCTCGTCCACCCCGGGCACGCGGATCACTTCCTCCGCCAGCAGGACCTTTCTGCCCTGACTCTCCAGCTTCAGCTTCCACTTTACCAGTTCGCTCTCCCAGACGGCCGCGTCTTCCACGCCTCTGATCCGAACGAACATGTTGTAATAAAAAGCTTCCCGTCCTCTGGCCGACGGCTCTTTCAGCGAGTCGTCAAACAGATCGCCCGTCAGCCACGTATTTGTGCTGACTTGTCGATCCGGCTCCTCCAGATGGATCTCGGGAAGCAATTGCGCCTGTTCCGTCTCTCTCACCATGGCGACGACAGAAAACCCCTGCGGAAACGCCTGGGGATTTTCCACGGGCACGACGGCGGAAAACCGGGAATCCGGGTCCACCTTCCGATAGCCTTCGTCGCCCTGATATTGGAGCAGCAGAATATCGCATCCGGCGCAGGCCAGAATGCGAAGCATCCGCAGTTCATAGTCGTTGACATACCCCTCAAACAAGATCCGGGGCAGTTCTTCCTGTCCCAGCAGATTCAAGATCCGCTCAAATTTATAGTAAAGCCAGCACATGAACTTGATGTATCCGTTTTTCCGGATATTTTCGTTCTTGCCGGACGCCTCCATCTCTTCCAGGACCAGTTTCATACAGCCGGCGACGCTCTCGCGCTGACGCCCGTTTAAACGAGGCAGCCATTTTTTCAGCGCCGCGTCAAAAAAGCCTGCTTCCTGTCTGAAATCCAGGCCCATGATCTCCTCAAAATATTGCAGCTGCTGCCCTGTGGGATTCTGGATGCGCTCGCTGATAAAAATGCCCCGGCGCTTTATCTCATCCAGATACTTCTGCAGAAACGTCCTGATCTCAGGGCTGAATCCATTCAACCGTCCGAAAAACACGCTTCCGCCTCCCCTGGCAGAACAGCTTTTAAAGTAATCTTCCCTGTCCTTTATCGCTGTACACTCAAACATTGGTCCCCCACAATCCCATTCCGACACAATGAGCCTTTTTCTGCCCGCGCCCCCCGCGCGCGCAGCCGTCTCTCCTTCGTTCCCCTGTCCGGCGAATGCCGCTCTTCCAAAGCCGTTTCAAAGCCATTTCGAAACCGATTCAAAATTTTCCAGCCAAAACGCCGCACTATATTTTGGCACGATGATATTATATCACTTTTTTTGCCGATTTTGCAACTGTTCGCGCAAATCCTGCCGGTATACAATTCACGGCGTATTCGCAGCATCCATCCGACGGTCTCCGCCGCAGACTTCCGCCCATTGCGAAAGGCCCTGCCCCGCCCATTGCGGGATGGCTTTGTCTCACCCATTGGGGGATGGCCTGCCCCTTCCTTCTTTAGAGAAATCCTGAAGCGAAGGAACGGACAGTTTTATAATCCACCGCCAGATTGATATTCTGGCCGTCGTCAAATCCCGCCGTAATGATCCCCACCAGCTCGCCGTACAGATTCAGCAGCGCTCCGCCGGAACTGCCGTGAGAGATAGGCGCGGTGAACTGGATCATCGACGTCTCGTCGATCATCCGGAATCCCGATATGATCCCGTCGGACACGGAATTAAATAATCCCAGAGGACTTCCGATGGCCACCACTTTCTGCCCTCTGACCAGTTCCTTTCCACCGCGGTATACAGAGATGGGCGTACAGCGCCGTTCGATCCTTATGATCGCCAGATCGTGGAACTGATTATATTTGATCAGCTCATCCGTCTCGTAGGGCCGGTCCTCTTCCTCAAACCGAATGCCGTAGTAGGCGCCCTCGCAGGCCACGTGGAAATTGGTCAGAATATAGCCTTTCTCGCTGATGACCACTCCCGATCCGGTTTTAAAGCATTTGCCCGTCTTGTCGAACACGGA
>Ga0129308_1002493_pt1 | contig 15427 bp, 16 predicted proteins | sample L827metagenome_FD_94440 | JGI IMG/M metagenome (GOLD analysis project Ga0129308, IMG submission 94440) | Ring-tailed lemur group fecal microbial communities from Wisconsin, USA - L827 metagenome | ecosystem: Host-associated > Mammals > Digestive system > Large intestine > Fecal | place: USA...
ACCTGGCGAGGTTCTTGAACTCCTTGTTCACCCATGCGTAGATCATCTTCCAGCGGTTTCCGGTGACCCCTCTGAACCTGGGGTCGCCCTCCACGTACTTGGCCACCCTCTTGAAGGTGGAGGTCGAGGTCCTGAAGATCTTCAGGGCCATGGCGTCACCCTCCTCGTCGGTGGCGTAGAACACGTTGCCCTCCTTCCCGGTGGATATGGGGTAGTGGACGGCGTCTATGTATCCGCCGGTCATGAAGTCGTAGATCGTCATGAGGGTCTTCCTGTCGAAGACCTCCCCGTCGGTCTGTCTCTCATCACCGGTCTTGTTTGTCTTGAGGGCATCCACATGCCTCTCAAGGTATGCGTAGGCCTCCTCGTATGAGGACATGCGGACCCTCCTTTATCAGAAAATATCCAGGTTCTTCGGAACCTTGTTCCTCTTGCTGAGGTTGACTGCCTGTGTCTTGGTGTATCTGAACCTGACGTCGCATTTGTCAGGCTGGAAGTCCCAGACCGAGATGATCAGCAGGTCGCCCTCTCTGATCCACATCCTTTTCTTGATCTTGCCGGGGATGCGTCCCACGCGGGAGACTCCATCCTCGCACATGACCTTGATCTTGGATGCTCCGAGCAGCTGATCCGCTATCCCGAACATCTCTCCTTCCTTTATATTCGGAAGACGTACACGTGTTACGTCCTCATCCGGGCTCTCAAGCGGTTCGTTGTCGCTCATGATATCCTCTCTATAATGCTCCACCATGAGAACTTCTCATATAAAAGTGGTTGTCCGTGCAGGCCTCTGGGTCGCCGATGTACCCGTCCGATTTGGATGCAGGCCGTTCAGTTCTGCACAATCATTATAAATGAATTAGTGATGGGCCCGTTTAAGCTCTAGTAGTGTAGCGGCCAATCATTCGGCCCTTTCGAGGCCGACACTCGGGTTCGAATCCCGACTAGAGCACCATTCCTTCCTTCTGTCTCAGATTCCCAGCAACTTCCTTCTGTAGGCGTCGCTCTTCGCGGATATCTCGTCGACGTTCTTCCTGTCGACGATGTACACTTCGGGAAGCTTCCTGGGGTTCTCCTTCAGCATGGTCTGCATCAGGTTGACGTCGTGGACATCGGCGTTCTTCAGATACTTGCGGTCCCAGTTGTTCGCCAGGTCCAGGACGGATTGGAGGCCCTTGTCGTAGAACTCCGCTGCGAAGACGGCTCCGACCGTGGACTCCTTGGAGAGGATGGCAATGTTGCATCCCCTCACGGCGTATTCCGATCCGTTGAATGCGACGGACATCCCCCCGCTGTCCCTGACCAAGTCCATCGCCTGGTAGTCGGACTGCTCCCCGCCGATGTAGAATGTGGAGTCCAGGTCGATGCTGGTCTGCCTCCTGATGTCCAGGAGCTGGTACGCCTTCTTGTGGGCGGTGACGATGGTAAGCGACTCCATGAGGTTCATTGCGCTGAGCTCGGGGATCCTCACTTGTAGGATGTCGTCCAGGGTCCTGATGATCTTGATGTCGTCGGCGTGGACCTCCATGGGAACGTTGAGCTTGTACTCGACCTTGGGGATCCTCAGCGATGCGACCTCCTGGGCCATCTCTCTGATCTTACGGGATTCTGCCCTTCCGAAGTCGGCCTGGTCCAGCTCCGCCCTGCTGCAGAACGTCTCGCAGAGGGGGGCATCCAGGGATTCCATGACCTTCATCATGGTGTGCTCGTACATCGAGCTGGTGATGAACGTGGGGAGGATCTTGGAGATGTAGTTCATGGTCCTGGCCGCGTTGGGCATCAGCTCCATGGTCTCCTTGCTGTACTGGTGCATCAGGTGGTCGGTGGCCCCGAAGGCCTTCAGGAAAGGTATGGCCCATTTGATGCAGCTTGCCCCGGTGGCCTCCTCGCGTCCGAGGACGTACGCGGTGAGTTCGTCGTATCTGCGGAGGACGTCGTAGAAGTGGTCTCCGTTGCGGATGAAGCGCTCGCACAGGTCACGGACGGCATCGTTCTTGGTGATGAATCCCCTGCAGTTGCACACGAACGTCTTGTCCGGGAACAATCCGAGTTCCGCGGCCGGGTCGAACTCTCCGCTCATCCGTCTCACTCCAGCGAGTTGTCGACCTGTTCGGAGAGGTCGTAGGGTCCGTCGAGCTGTTTACCGTCGGCGAAGAGGTGCTTGTCCTTCATGCACACGCGTCCGTCGGCGAACTCTCTGATCGTGGCGACGATGAGAGGGAGTTCGCGTTTCGCTCCGTCCTCTCTGATCCTCTTGAAGAGGGGTTCGTCCTGTCCCTCCTCCTTCTTGATCTCGTCCAAGGTCTTGGATCTCAGCTTCTCCTCCATGTCGGCCCAGAGTCTGTCATAATCCCCTCCGCGGATGGGGAATCCGCAGTAGGTGAGTGCCGCTCCGCGGTCCCACTCCTCGGTGCAGATGTGCATCATGACGCCCTGTGTATCCGCCTTCTCGGAGATGAGCTGCCAGATGACCTCCTGCCAGGTCCCTTTCGGTCCGTCGGGGAGTGCGGGGTGTAGGTTCAGCATGTCGTACTGCCTGCAGGTCTCGTCATCCATCCACAGCATGTACCCTGCGAGGATCCCCAGGTCGAAGTCGTAGGCGCCGGTCTTCTCCCTCAGGAGCTTCCCGTACTCGTTCCTCCACTCTACCTGGTCCTTCTCCCACAGGTCGGGCCTGAACTTCTTCCAGGATGCTGTGACAAGGGGGATACCGTAGCCCTCCACCATGTCAAAGAACATCTTCCTCTGCTCCCTCTTGGGATTGTCCTCCTCGTCGTTGTCCCAGTTGCAGAACACGAATGCGATCTCTATGTCGAGTTCGCCCTTTTCCTTCTGGTCCATGACGGCTTTCAAGAGATTGCGGGATCCGGGACCCCTTCCTGTGGAGAACCAACCAAGTCTGAGCATCGGACCGACTGATGGTTTGTCGGTATTAAGCACTTATCGGGTTCGGCGAGGTCCCTTATTATATGTATTATGTAGAACGGAATCGGGCAGTGGGTCGTACGGTCGGCAATCATCAAGAAATGGTATCGGATTCCCACGAACATGCAAGGAAAAGGATTGCTTGTGATGTATGACTGCAAATCCCGCAGAACATACATCGTTAATTCTGTGGCCGGCGCGGTGTTGGCCATGCTGTTCCTGATGTTGGGTCACATCACGGGTGCCAACACGTTGTTCGTGATACTGAGCATGGTGTATCCTCTGTATGTGGCCGCCAACAACGCTTGGTTCCTGTACAAGCTCCCCCGCACAGAGGTCTCCGAAGATTCTCCGGTCATCATGTGCCGCTATCAGAGGCTTTCCGACGCCTATCTCGTCGATATCATCGATGATGAAGGACGGTGATTGGGATGGGATTCTGGATGGATCGGATCACACATCGAAGATGACGGTCACCGAAGGCTCGTCCCTGTTCACTTCCATCATGTGGTATGTGACGGCCTTCACCTCCGATCTCACCCTGTGCTTGGAACGGTCCAGGGTTTCCCCCTTCGCATGGCAGATGACATCGTCACCTTCGAAGGACACCTCGAACTCCTTCAGGATGAGGTTGTCGCAGTCCTCTATGAAGAGCATCTCCGCCAGGAACGAGTAGAGGCGGTCCTCGTCATCGATGCCGGTGACCCTGACGTCCGTCTCCTCGGAAGTGCCGATTCCGGAGAGGTCTACCGTCTGGTCAAAAAGGGCGTAGGCCGCATTGGCGAAGCATTCCTCCAAGGTTTCTCCGAACGCCTTCACCATCATGTCTGCGGTGTGGTCGATGAGGGTATATCTCTCCATACATCCCCGAACCTCCCGTTTCGTTTTAGGATTTTCTCCTTTTTATCCCATGGAAATAGTAGGATATCTAGTAATATCAGAATATTTTTGGGGCTATTTTGACCTGATTTTACCCAAAATAATTCTGATAAGAATAATTATATCAGTAGGGTTCAAATATGAACGAATTATACGACGATACAGAGCAAAATCGGAGAGATTCCAAATGACATCCAACAACGTCCCCAAGGGACCCAACAATAAGAAAGCCCAGAAATTCGAGACCCTCCAGCTCCACGTCGGACAGGAGACCGCAGATCCCACCACCGATGCGAGGGCCGTCCCCATCTACCTGACCACCTCCTACGTCTTCCACGATTCCCAGCATGCCGCCGACAGGTTCGGACTCAGGGATGCCGGAAACATCTACGGACGTCTGACCAACACCACCCAGGACGTCTTCGAGAAACGTGTGGCCGCACTCGAGGGAGGAACCGCCGCACTCGCAGTGGCCTCCGGAGCCGCCGCCATCACATACGCGATCCTCAACATCGCCCACGCAGGTGACAACATCGTCTCCTCCAAGACCATCTACGGAGGAACATACAACCTGTTCGAGCATACCCTCAGGCCCTATGGAATCGACACCACATTCGTCGATCCCGCCGACTTCAAGTCCATCGAGGCAGCGATCGACGACAACACTAAGGCACTGTTCGTCGAGACCCTCGGAAACCCCAACTCCAACGTTGCCAACTTCGAGGAGCTCTCCGCCATCGCCCACAAACACGGAATCCCCCTCATCGTGGACAACACGTTCGCATCCCCCTACCTCTTCAGGCCCCTGGAGCACGGAGCAGACATCGTCGTCGAGTCCGCCACCAAGTTCATCGGAGGACACGGAACCGTCCTCGGAGGTGTCATCGTCGAGGGAGACCAGTTCGACTGGGGCAACGGCAAGTTCCCCGGACTCTCCGAGCCCGATCCCAGCTACCACGGAATCAGCTTCTACCAGGCACTGGGCCACACCGCCTTCGTGACCAGGATCAGAGCCATCCTCCTGCGTGACACCGGAGCCGCCATCTCGCCCGTGACCGCGTTCGTCCTCCTCCAGGGACTCGAGACACTGTCCCTCAGGATCGACAGGCACATCGAGAACACCCTCAAGGTCATCGACTACCTGAAGAAGAACCCCAAGGTGAAGAGCGTCAGTCACCCGTCTCTGCCCGACCACCCCACCCACGACCTGTACCAGAAGTACTTCCCCGACGGAGCGGGATCCATCTTCACCTTCGAGGTCGACGGTGACGAGGAGAAGACAAAGAAGTTCATCGACAGCCTCGAGCTCTTCTCCCTGCTGGCCAACGTTGCGGATGTCAAGTCACTCGTGATCCACCCCGCATCCACCACCCACTCCCAGCTCACCGAGGAGGAACTCCTGGACCAGGGAATCACCCACTCCACAGTCAGGCTCTCCATCGGAACCGAGCACATCGACGACATCATCGCCGACCTTCAGCAGGCCTTCGACAAGATCTGAGGCATGATTTCTCCAAGGGATCGGCCGCACCGGATACGGGTCCGGGGCGGCTAATCCCTACTACTTTGGTAGGATTTATATAATAAGTCCGTGATTCAAAACCTAGTAAATAACTAGGAATACTAGGAATGATAAAATGGCCGATAAGAAGACGATCTACATGGACAACGCATCCACAACCAGGGTCCGCGAGGAGGTTCTGGACGCCATGCTCCCGTTCTTCAGGGAGGACTACGGGAACCCTGACAGCATCCACGCCATGGGCAGGCCCGGAAGGGACGCCGTCAAGGTGGCCAGGGCACACATCGCAGACCTCATCGGAGCGAAGCCCGAGGAGATCTACTTCACATCGGGAGGATCCGAGGCAGACAACTGGGCCATCAAGTCCGCTGTCTTCGGACCCCATGCCAAAGGGAAACACGTCATCGTCTCCAGCATCGAGCACCATGCGATCATCAACATGTGCGAGTACCTGGAGAAGGTCGGAATCGAGGTCACCTACCTCCCCGTCGACAAGTATGGAATCGTCTCCCCCGAGACCGTGGAGGCGGCCATCCGTCCCGACACCGCGATCATCTCCGTGATGACCGCCAACAACGAGATCGGAATCATCGAGCCCATCCGCGAGATCGGAGCCGTCGCAAGGAAGCACAACGTCCTGTTCCACACCGATGCGGTCCAGGCCTACGGTCAGATCGACATCGACGTCACCAGGGACAACATCGACCTCCTCAGCACCAGTGCGCACAAGCTCGGTGGACCCAAGGGGATCGGATTCCTGTACATCAGGAACGGAGTGAAACTCGATCCGCTCATCCACGGCGGTGAGCAGGAGCGCGGAATCCGCGGAGGAACCACCAACGTTCCCGGAGCCGTGGGATTCGGAAAGGCCGCGGAACTCGCCAAGGCCGATATGAAGGAGCGCGCGGACAAGGAGATCGCCCTCAGGGACCGCCTCATCAACAGGGTCCTGACCGAGATCCCCTACTCCAGCCTCAACGGACACCCCACACAGAGGCTTCCCGGTAACGCCAACCTCAGGTTCGCCTTCATCGAGGGAGAGAGTCTCCTGATGAGCATGAACATGGCGGGCATCTGCGTCTCTACCGGTTCGGCATGCGCATCCGGTTCATTGGACCCCTCCCACGTCCTGCTGGCCATCGGCCTCAAGCACGAGGAGGCCCACGGTTCCCTCAGGTTCACCGTCTCCGCCGAGACCACCATCGAGGATGTCGACTACACCGTTGATACCCTGAAATCCGTGGTCGAGAGGCTCAGGAGCATGTCACCGCTCTACGAGGATTTCATCAAGGAGCAGAAGAAGAAACAGGAGGCCTGACAATGTACGATGGAGTATACAGCGACAAGGTGATCGACCACTTCACCAACCCCCGCAACGTGGGAGAGATCGAGAATCCCGACGGAGTCGGAACGGTCGGTAACGCCAAGTGCGGAGACATCATGAGGATCTACCTCGACATCGACCCCGAGACGAAGGTGATCCGTGACTGCAAGTTCAAGACCTTCGGGTGTGGCGCGGCTGTCGCATCGAGCAGCATGGCCACCGAGATGGTCAAGGGCAAAACGATTTACGAGGCCTTGGAAGTCACCAACAAGGCTGTGATGGAGGCCCTTGACGGGCTTCCCCAGGTGAAGATCCACTGCTCCCTCCTCGCGGAGGAAGCGATCCACGCCGCCCTGTGGGACTACGCGGAGAAGAACAACATCAAGATCGAGGGCCTCAGGAAGCCCAAGAAGGATGTCCACGACGAAGAGTGATTGAAATGACAGTGTACAAGAGTGTGACCGAGCTCGTGGGGCACACGCCTCTGCTGGAGCTCACTAGGCTGGAGAAGGAGAACGGACTGAAAGCCAAGGTCGTTGTGAAGCTGGAGCTCTTCAACCCCGCGGGATCGGTCAAGGATAGGATCGCCAAGGGAATGATCGAGGCCGCCGAGAAGGAGGGACTTCTGAAGCCCAACTCCGTCATCATCGAGCCCACATCCGGAAACACCGGAATCGGACTCGCATCTATCGCAGCTGCAAAGGGATACAGGATCATACTGACCATGCCCGAGACCATGAGCGTCGAGCGCAGGAACATCCTGAAGGCATACGGTGCCGAGCTCGTCCTCACCGAGGGAGCCAAGGGAATGAAGGGTGCCATCGCGAAGGCGGACGAGCTCGCCGCGGAGATCCCTGACAGCTTCCAGCCCGGACAGTTCATCAACAAGGTCAACCCCATCGTCCACAGGTCCTCCACTGGACCCGAGATCTGGGAGGATTCCGATGGAAACGTCGATATCTTCGTGGCAGGTGTGGGAACCGGCGGAACCGTCACAGGAATCGGACAGTTCCTCAAATCCATGAACCCAAACATCAAGGTCGTCGCAGTCGAGCCCGACGGATCCCCTGTCCTCTCTGAGGGTCATGCGGGACCCCACAAGATCCAGGGAATCGGAGCGGGATTCGTCCCCGATGTTCTGGACACCCAGGTCTACGACGAGGTCATCCGTGTCAAGGACGAGGATGCGTTCGAGACCGGAAGGGCCGTCGCCAAGAAGGAGGGAGTCCTCGTGGGAATCTCCTCCGGAGCAGCCGTCTGGGCAGCCATCGAGCTCGCCAAGAGGCCCGAGAACGAGGGCAAGACCATCGTCGCCCTCCTGGCGGACACCGGTGAGAGGTATCTCTCATCCGCCATGTTCAACTACTGAAACCCAAAATAATCGGGTCTTCGGACCCGGCCACACAGCTCGGACTCACCATTCCGGGGCGATGATATTCCGTCGTCCCGGATACCTATTTTCCACTGCCATAGTAGCCATCTGTGATGTCGATGTCATCCGGATACGGGTGATCGGGAAAAAACAGATCAGATGCTGTAGTCCAGCCCGTCGATGGTGATGAGCTTCCTCTTGGCGTTCTCGTCGATGAGGTCCTGGAGGCTGGTGTTGTCCACCACACCGAGGATGGCCTTGTTGAGTTCGTCCCAGAGAGGATATGTCATGCAGTCTGCGGTCCTGTCGCAGGCCGAGTTGGCCTCTGTGCAGGGTGTGAGGTAGAACTGACCCTCGGTCACCCTCAGGATGTCCCCGACGGTGATCTCCGAAGGTTTCCCCACCAGATAGTATCCGCCCTGTGCCCCACGGACGCTCCTGAGGAATCCTGCTCTCGTCAGTATGGAGCCTATCTGCTCCATGTACTTCACGGAGATCCCCTGTCTCTGGGACACATCCCTGAAGCTGACCGGTCCCTCGCCGCCGTTCACGGCGATGTCGAGCATGATGCGGAGGGCGTACCTTCCTCTGGTGGATATCTTCATTTCAGAGGGATATCATAGTAATACTATATGATATCTGGGTTTTGAGGTTACATATGAAAACCGCGTTGACCCTCCCATGGATGAGACGGTCTTCTCCGATGCGGCGGATTTCGCCAGGGATGTCTTCGCGGGTGACAGCAGCGGTCATGATTTCTACCACACCATGAGGGTGCATGATCTGGCGGTGACCATCTGTTCCAAGGAGGGCGGCGATATGGAAACGGTCCGTCTGGCCGCTCTGCTCCACGATGTGGATGACAGGAAGTTGTTCGGTGATAACGGTTACGCCAACGCCAGACGCTTCATGGACTCCAAAGGTATCGATCCATGTATGCAGGATGCGATTTGTCACATCATCTCGCAGATCTCCTTCAAAGGAAAGGATACCGTCGTTCCCGACACCCTCGAGGGATGCATAGTCCAGGATGCGGACAGGATGGACGCCATCGGGGCCATAGGCATCGCCAGGACATTCGCCTACGGCGGGAGCAGGGGACGTCAGATGCACATCCCGGGGGAGATGCACAAGGGAGACATGTCCGAGGCGGAATACTTCGCCAACCAGGGGACGAGTGTCAACCACTTCCACGAGAAGCTCCTGAAGCTGAAGGACCTGATGAACACACCCACGGCCAGGGAGATGGCCGACCATCGCCACATGTACATGGTCGGGTTCCTGGAGGAGTTCATGTCGGAGTGGGACGGACGTCTCTGATGCGGTATAAAAATCTCTACGAATTCCGTTGCAGAATGATTTTTATTCGTAACGGAACAACGATATTCGGACGATAAACGATGCGTAAAATGTCAGGATTCCACAAATCCTTAATATGTGAATCCGGGTAGGCCGAATCATGCGCATTACGATCGTGGGCTGCGGATCCATCGGGTCCAAGCTGGCAATGGCCGCCGATGAGATGGCGGACGTCAAGAGGATCTACCTCACCGACATGGAGATGTCGTTGGCAGAGGAGCTGGCGACCAAGTTGAAGAAGGCAATAGTCATCGAGGATGTGGAGGAGGAGCTCTACCACTGCGACCTCGTCGTCGAGGCGGCATCCCAGGATGCGGCACGTCAGATCCTCCCCAAGGTCGTCGCCAGGGGAGTCGATGTCATGGCCATGTCCGTCGGTGCCCTCGTGGACGATGACTTCAGGGAGGCTGTCTTCACCAAGGCCAAGGAGTGCGAGTCCCGCATCTACATCCCGTCCGGAGCCGTGTGCGGTACCGATGGACTCAGGTCCTCCGCCGTCGGAGAGCTGGAGGCCGTGGAGCTGATCACCACCAAGGGACCCAAGAGTCTCGCCGGTGCTCTTTACGTCACCGAGCACAACATCGACCTCGACTCCATCAAGGAGCCCACCGTCATCTACAGCGGACCCGCGAGGGAGGCTGTGCAGGAGTTCCCTAAGAACGTCAACGTGGCTGCGACCGTCAGTCTCCTCGGAGTGGGATTCGACAAGACCAAGGTCACCATCGTCGTGGACCCCAGCACCCACAGCAACTCCCACGAACTCAGGATCAAGGGCGAGTTCGGAGAGATGACTTGTCACACCTACAACGTCCCCTCACCTGACAACCCCAGGACATCCTATCTCGCGGCGATGTCCGCAATCTCCGCCCTGAAGAGGATCGTCAGGAACGAGTGGATCGGTATCTGATAAACATCACAACAATGCCGGGCGTCCCCCGGCAACATTTTATTTCATCCTTCCGGGATTGCCACTCATGCCTGAAACAAGGGCCGAGAGGCTCATTTCCAATGCAGAGGATATGGACGCCATCGTCATCGTCAACGACGGCGAACCCTTCCTCGATTCCACATTCTGGTACCTGACCGAGCAGAACTCGGGGGTTTTCGAGGGATCCTTCGCTGTCGTCGGGAAGGACGGTTCCCTGGACGTCATCGTCAGCATCCTCGAGGAGGAGGCAGCCAACGCCGGCAAGGGTGAGGTCCATGTGTACCACAACCGTGAGGAGCGTGACAACTTCCTGAAGGAGGCTCTGAAGGGATGCTCCAAGGTCGGTTTCAACACCCATTCCGCGACCTATGCCGGTGTTCAGTACGTCAAGAAGACAGTCGAGGGCATAGAGGCCGTGGATGCTGGGAAGGCCATCGGTGCCACGGTGTCCATCAAGGATGCAAAGGAGATCGAGGCCACCAAGAGAGCCTGTGCCATCTCATCCCAGGTTGCGGGGGAGATCCCCGACATGCTGTCCGAGGGAGTGTCCGAGAAGGAGGTCGCTTCCAGGATGGATAACAGGATGCGCGAGCTCGGGGGCACCGGCAACGCATTCGACACCATCGCGGCATTCGGTGCGTATTCATCCGAGCCCCACCACATGCCCTGCGATTACAGGTTGAAGAAGGGCGACACGGCGCTGTTCGACTTCGGAACCAAGTTCGACCGCTACTGCTCGGACATGACCCGCACCGTCTTCCTCGGAAAGCCCCCGGAGATCCTGGAGAGGGCATATGAGGTGGTCCGCGAGGCACAGCTCGCCGGTATCGCAGAGTACCACGACGGTGCCAAGGCCAATGCTGCGGACCTCGCCGCGAGGAAGATCATCGACGAGTCCGAGTTCAAGGGCAAGTTCATCCACTCCTTCGGCCACGGAATCGGAATGGAGGTCCACCAGGACATCTCCGTCTCCCCCAGATCTGAACAGATCCTCCGTGCGGGGAACGTGGTATCTGCGGAGCCGGGAATCTACATTCCCGGTATCGGCGGTATCAGGATCGAGGACACCTGTCTCATCACGGAGAACGGATGCGAGATCCTCACATCCTTCGACCATTCGTTCACGGTGATATGATGCAGATGGCAGTCATGCAGGCCGATCAGGTCCAGGACCATCTGGTATCCGCTGTCGACAGGATGCAGGAGCTGGGTGCCGAGTTCTCCGATGCAAAATCACAGACCGTCAGGGTCACAGGTGTGAGCTCCCTCAACGGGAACCTCCGCCAACTGGTGGAGAAGGGCACCGGAGGAGTGTGCCTCAGGGCATGGGTCGGAGGGAGATGGGGTTACGGAACAGTCACCTCGTTCGACAGGAATGACATCATGTCCGCAGCGGAATCCGCCGTGAGGAACGCCCTCGGCGAGAGGAAGTCCGACCTGAGGTTGGAGCCCGCATCCGTCAAGAAGCATCTGAAGGCCGATGTGAGGATCCATCCGGATTCCGTCGACCTGTCGGAGAAGATCGACACCGTCCTGGAGCTGGACAAGGCACAGGCCATCGATGACAGGATCATCAACCGCATGGGCTCGTATTCGGAGGAGATCAAGGACAACTGCCTGGTGAACTCCGTGGGATCCGACATCAGCTGGCAGGAGGTCCGCACCCTTTGCAGGGCCATGTCGGTGGCGGCAGACGGTCAGAGGATGGAGCGCTATTATGACGGTCCCGACAGCACCCTCGGTTACGAGGTGGTGAAGGATGCGGACATAGAGGAGATCGGAAGGGTCACCGCGAAGGAGGCCATCGCAACGCTCTCCGCTGACAGGGCACCCTCCGGGAACCTCACGGTGATATCCGATCCGATGGTGTCCGGACTCCTTTCACATGAGGCCATGGGACACGCATCCGAAGGTGACGAGATCACCAAGAGGAGGTCGTTCCTCACCGATGCGGTCGGAAGGAAGGTCGCATCCGATGTCATCTCCATGTACGACAACGGTACCGTCCGTGGTGCGCACGGATCCATCCCCTTCGATGACGAGGGTACGCCATCATCATGTACGCAGATCATTGACCACGGTGTCTACACCGGATACATGCACAGCCTCGAGACCGCCTCCCAGCTTGGATGCAGGCCAACAGGCAACGGAAGGGCCGAGAACTACGGCAAGAGGACATGGGTCAGGATGACCAACACATACTTCGGTCCGGGTGAATGGGACAGGGACGAGCTCATCGCCGACACCAGGGACGGTATCCTCTGTGACAAGATGGTCAACGGAATGGAGGATCCAGTGGGAGGATGCTTCGAGGCCAAGTGTCTCAGGGGATTCCTCATCAGGAACGGAGAGATCGTGAAGACCCTCCAGTCCTTCACACTCACCGGGAAGTCCGTGGACATCCTCTGCTCCGCCGATGCGCTCACCAAGGAGGTCATCCTCGATGGCGGAATGTGCGGAAAGGGCATCGAGGATTGGGTGAGGGTCTCATCAGGAGGTCCCTACATGCGTGCAAGGATGATCGTGGGGGGAGGGCAGTGATCCATTCCATAGCCGACAGGGCGATGCAGTCCCTGTCAAAGTATCAGCAGGCGGAGGTCTATGCCTCCGAGGCCGTGGTCCACACGGTGTACATCGACGATTCTAAGATCAGCAACATCGAGACCAAGGTCGACCGCGGGATGATGGCCCGCATGGCCGAGGGTGGGAGACAGGGAAAGGCATCCGTTTCCCTGAACAGGGACACATCTGCCGAAGAGTGCATCAGGATGGCCGAGTCCGTTCTGAGATACTCCCCGGAGAGTCCCGAGTTCAAGGGATACGCCGTTCCAGGACAGGCGAGGATATCCGCACCCGACGTGTGGGACCCCAAGGTGGAGAACATCACCCCCGACGATCTGAGGGAGATCGCAAAGGTCTTGATCGAGAACTGCAGGGTCAACATACCCCGTGCACAGATCCGTGTCTCCACCAACGTCGGATGCACCATGAACAGCAACGGTGTGGACGTCTCACACAGGAGCACACTCGTCTACGGACACTTCACGTCCATGGCCGTCAGGGACCATCCCGGAGAGGGGATGGAGACCTTCCACGGCACCCATCTCGACCTCGATCCCGTCGCCATCGCACATTCACTCTCCGACAAGGCGGAGGCCGCGGCGGTGTGCAGGGAGTTCAAGGGAAGCGAGAAATTGTCCATGATCCTCCCGCCGAGCGAGCTCGGTGACATGATGATGTCGGCTGTCGGTTCGGCCATCGATGGTGAGAACGTGAAGTACGGGAGGAGTCTCTGGAAGGACTCCCTCGGAAAGGAGGTCGCGTCCAAATGCCTGAACATCATCGACGATCCGACCGTCAGGGCTCCGCTGTCATGTGTGTTCGATGACGAGGGTACTCCCACGGAGAGGCGTCCGATCATCGAGGGCGGTGTCCTCAGGTCGTTCATCAGGGATTCCTTCTGCGGGGACAGCACCGGTAACGGGATGCGCAGGTCCAGCGTGGAGGCCCAGGGTGCATATGAGCGCACACCCACCATCAAACCGCTGAATCTCACCGTATTACCCGGCTCTCTATCCAGGGACGACATCATCGCACAGACGGACAACGGTATCCTGGTGGAGAAGTTCGCATGGCCCGAGGCCGACGAGCTCACCGGAAGGTTCGGACTGAACGTCAGGTGCGGTTACATCATCAGGAAGGGTGAGATCGTGGAGACCATCAACAATGCGTTGCTGATGGGTAACATGATCGATGCTGTTGCCAACATCGAGGCCATAGGAAACGATCCCAAGCAGATGGGCGTCATAAGCGTGCCCACGATGAGTTTCTCCGGTACGGAACTCGTGGGCAACTGAGAAAATGTTTCGGGGGGACTATCCCCCCTTCTGTACATCAGTTTCTGCCGATGGGGAACTGGATCTCTGTCAGGTACTCGTCCTCGGACTCCCTGTTCCAGCATCCATCGATATAGCATTCCCTTGGACGGTCGACGAGTTCCATCCCGTTCTCCGTCATCCACTTCATGATGGCTGCATAGGCCTCTCCGAGTCTGTCATAGGGCCCGACGTGCTTTACGCATGCGGCGATAACATTTCCGAACTCGCGGAATCCGATCTCTCCGCTGTCCTTCCCCATGGTTTTCACCGACTGGTAGTATGTGATCCCGATGTCGCTCTCCCTGTACTCCAGGTCGTCGTATGTGACGAAGCAGTATCCGTCCTCGGCGCACTCGACATCTGGGTTCGATTCCCTGCACATCTCCGCGAATCCGAACACGAATCCCGTCATGTCCGAGTACTTCTCTATCCTGCCGTGCCTGTACGCCGCTTTGAATCCGGGAATCGTCCTGACCTTCACGCTGTAGTCCATATCTTTTCCTCCGTTCATGAGGTCGTTCAGCAGTTCGATCCTCCTCTCCAGGTCGAGATGTTCTGATTCCGTCGTATCCATGCGTCCTTCCAGGATGGGTCCCGGATCCTCCCCATCCATTATCCTGCGGATTTCGGGGATGGACAGTCCGGCCCTGCGGTATCTCATGATGGTGCACAGTGTCCCCAGCTGTTCCGGGAGGTAGTACCTGTAGCGGTTGAACCCGTCCACGTATCCGGGTTTCAGCAGACCTTCCTCGTCATAGTGGCGGAGCGTCTTCACGGAGACCTTTCCGAGTTTGGAGAATTCGCCGATCTTGTACCTCATGATACCACATCCCGGCAGGTGATAAGGGTCTATTCAGTCTCCTCCAGGGGTAGACTTTCCCTGGAGGATGCGGACGGTCTTCGAACATGATTCGGAGATGCACTCCAGGATGTAAACGATCCATCTGCTCCAATCCGGCGAGACCTCCATCATATGGAGCAGACCGTAGTAGTCGATTCTGTTCTTCCAGATGTACTCGCTCGGAGATATGTACACTCCATCCATGAGCCCGTGGTCGATGAGTTGGCGGACCATCATCGTGCGACCGGTGCGTCCGTTTCCGTCCATGAACGGATGTATTGCCTCGAACATCATGTGGTAGACGGCGATGCGTATCAGAGGGTCGATGTCCTCGTCCGCTCCGTACTCGATCAGTTCCTCCAGGAGTCCCTCCACACACTTTCCATCCGGAGGTTCGGC
>Ga0129308_1002494_pt1 | contig 15417 bp, 10 predicted proteins | sample L827metagenome_FD_94440 | JGI IMG/M metagenome (GOLD analysis project Ga0129308, IMG submission 94440) | Ring-tailed lemur group fecal microbial communities from Wisconsin, USA - L827 metagenome | ecosystem: Host-associated > Mammals > Digestive system > Large intestine > Fecal | place: USA...
GGTTCGATTCCGACCGGAGGCACCATAAGAAACGCAATAGCGTTTCTTATATATGCGGATTTAGCTCATCTGGTAGAGCGCCACCTTGCCAAGGTGGAGGTAGCGAGTTCGAGCCTCGTAATCCGCTCCAATTTTTATGGCGCTATAGCCAAGTGGTAAGGCATGGGTCTGCAACACCCTGACCCCCAGTTCAAATCTGGGTGGCGCCTCCAGAAATCCTCGATGAAAATCGGGGATTTTTTCTTTTTGTAAATCCTTTTATAATGCGGGTTTACGGCGTTTTAAAGGCGCTGTTTCCCGACCAAAAATCTCAGAAAATTTTGTAACATAAATTTGCAGATTTGTTATCTGATATCACCTTTTTACGACTTTTTATAAATTATTGTATCGCTTTTGTATCGCTGAATTCGTTGTAAGAGCTATTGACATAAGTATTTGCATTGTGTATAATACACTGTACCGGAGGTGATATGATATATGAGAAGAGAAAAAGGCAATGGCTCTGTATTTTACTCGGAAAAACGCGAACAATGGGTCGCTTGCGTTAATATCGGATATAACAGTAACGGTACTCGTAAATTCAAGCGTATGTACTGCAAGACAGAACAAGAAGCAAAGAAACGCCTCAGAGAATATAAGAATAATATCGCAAAACAACAGCCAAATGAGTTAGCTAAACTCTCTCTTGAATCATATATGCGCAACCAATGGCTTGAAAAGACAAAAAAGAAATCGATGAAACCATCAAGTTACGACAGACTTGAAAGAACTTGTGAGCATCAGATATTTCCTGTTATCGGGGACATCCAGATGTGCAGTATAACTGTGAACGATATTCAAAAGTTGCTTAACGATATGACGCCGATGTATTCGCAGTCCGTAATCAAAAAGACGTACGACGCATTGAACGCATGTTTTGATTTTGCTGTTAAAAATGATGTGATTACGAAGAATCCGGTTGGAAGCGTCACTGTTCCCAAATCAGAAAGAATAACAAAAGAAATTGATATCCTTTCCGACGAGGAAAAACAGGCAGTAAAAGAAGAATGCATCAAACCTTTCAAACGAGGAGTTGGCGGATATCGTCTTGGATATGCTTTCATTCTTTTGTTAAATACCGGAATGAGAGAGGGCGAGATATGTGCGTAGAATGGGCTGATGTCAATTTTGAGAAACGGACAATAAGGATCAACAAAACTGTCTCAGAAGTTAAGACAAGAGATGATTCTGCCGATACCAAATACGAAACGATTGTTTATAATGAGCCGAAAACGAAAAGCAGCAACAGGGTTATCCCTATAAATGCTGCCGCTCTTGATGCGTTGAAACATTTATATGAAATTACAGGTTCGTTTAAATATGTTCTTTCAACCGCAAATGGCACGATGGTCAAGCCGAGAAAATTGGCTAATACTTTCAAAACTATACAAAAGAATTGCCGATTTGAGAAAACCTACGGAATACACGCATTGAGGCATACTTTTGCAAGCAATCTGTTTAGTAAAAACATAAATGTTAAAACAGTATCAAAACTTCTCGGACATTCAAGCACGTCAATCACATATAACATTTATATACATGTTATGGAGGATGTAATGGCACAGGCGGTGGATTTGATTGATGAGGTGTAAACTGATCTGGAGGGAAGCAGGGTTAATTTACGAATAGATGGAAAAGAACCGTTCGGTGATGAGCGGTTCTTGTTTTTTGTGGAAAGCTGTGACAAATCTAATGGGTTTTCATTTGGTTGTATTAAAAGAACAAAATTCTAAATACGCAATATTGCGTAGATTTAGTTTGGTGAAACCTTTCCTGAATCCGGAAGCCAACTTTTCGGAAAGGTGTTTCGGTACGCTTTTGGTTGCTCGTTAAATTCTTATTTACAGTGTATAACGCAAATGGGAATTATATAGAAAAATACAGTGTCTTGTGATATGTAAGTACTGTAAATGTGGAGATAGGAGTGATGCTTAAGAGTATCTTTCCCTTAAAAAGCGTGAAATATGTAGAATTTGTTAAAATTACAGATAATATAGATGGAACTTCTTGTTTTTTTGTTGAAAATGTGGTATAATAACCGCAAAACGGTTATTATACTCACTTATGTCCTCGCAGATACGCAAATCAGAGATTTGCTCCCTGCGGATCGGACAATTATACCATAAATTCACGGAATTTATGGTATAATATAAAATCAGATTATTGTATATTCAAATTACGAATGAGTTTTTTGAAAGAGTACTGAAAGTGATATGTTTATTGTGATTTAGAAGAATAAGAAAGGCTTCATTTATGTTTCCTGAACTGATTGACAATAAAAATAAGATTTTGAAAGATGATTTATCTGTTGAAATAAAAAGTGGGAGTAAGTTGTCTATTGCTGCCGCCTGTTTTTCAATTTATGCGTATCAAGAGCTTAAAAACGAGTTAAGTAAAATAGATGAACTTCGCTTTATCTTCACATCTCCCACATTTACGACCGAGAAGGCAAAGAAAGAAAAACGAGAATTCTATATTCCGCGTCTTGATAGAGAACGCAGCCTTTACGGCACCGAATTTGAGGTTAAGCTTCGCAATGAAATGACACAAAAAGCAATAGCAAAAGAATGCGCTGAATGGATAAAAAATAAAGCAACATTTAAGTCTAACACATCTTCAGATCATATCCAGGGATTTATGAATGTTGATGATATAAACTACATGCCACTGAATGGTTTTACAACAGTGGAATTAGGTTGCGAGCGTGGTAATAACGCATATTGCGCGATTATGAAAAACGGAACTCCGGTTTCATCGCAATTTCTGGATACATTTGATAGTTTATGGAATGATAATGAAAAAATGCAGGATGTTACAGACATAGTTATAGAAAACATCTCCACCGCTTATAATGAGAATTCACCTGATTTTATTTATTTTGTTACGCTGTACAATATTTTTAATGAGTTTCTTGAAGATATTTCAGAAGATGATTTACCCAACGAAGCAACCGGATTTAAAAATAGCAAAATATGGAACTCTCTTTACAATTTCCAAAAGGATGCTGCTCTTGCTATTATTAACAAGCTTGAAAAGTATAACGGATGTATTCTTGCCGACAGTGTCGGACTCGGAAAAACTTTTACCGCTCTGGCAGTAATAAAATATTACGAAAACAGAAACAAGTCGGTGCTTGTTCTTTGCCCTAAAAAGCTGGCAAATAACTGGAATACATATAAGGGCAATTATATAAATAATCCTATAGCCTCTGACAGGCTTCGTTATGATGTGCTTTATCATACCGACCTTAACCGGACAAGCGGCACTTCAAACGGTGTTGATCTGGATAGGCTTAATTGGGGAAACTACGACCTTGTTGTTATCGACGAATCTCACAATTTCCGTAACGGAGGAAAAATCGTTGAAAATCCCGAAGAAGACGACAAAGAAAACCGCTATGTCAAGCTCCTTAAAAATGTTATCCGTGCAGGCGTAAAAACAAAGGTGCTTATGCTTTCTGCAACTCCTGTAAACAATCGTTTCAATGATTTGAAAAATCAGCTTGCGCTCGCTTACGAAGGATATACAGACATAATCGATGAAAAGCTGAACACAAAACGTTCTATTGATGATATATTCAGGAATGCACAGAAAGCATTTAATTCCTGGAGTAAATTTGACACCGCTGACAGGACGACTGGCACCTTGCTCAAAATGTTGGATTTCGACTTTTTTGAGGTGCTGGACAGCGTAACTATTGCGCGTTCAAGGAAACATATTCAGAAGTATTACGATACAACGGAGATTGGCAAATTCCCCGAAAGACTTAAACCAATTGCTAAGAATCCACCTCTTACAGATTTAAGAGATGCAATTAATTATAATCAGATATTCGAACAGCTTTTACTGCTTAATCTTGATATTTACAGACCGTCACACTATATTCTCCCAAGCAAGATAAGCAAATATGCTGAATTATTCGGCGATGAAGGTTCTCTGACACAGGTCGGACGTGAACAAGGTATTCGCCGACTCATGGCAATTAACCTGATGAAGCGTATGGAAAGCTCCGTATTTTCTTTTAATCTTACATTAAAGCGCATCAGGCAACTTATAAACGAAACGATCAAGACCATTGATAGCTTTGATAAAAAATCCGGTCAAGCGATAGAATTAACTGATGTTTCGCGTCTTGATGAGCTCGACGAAGATGACCGGAACGGCGACGAGCTGTTCACTTTCGGCAAAAAGGTCAAAATAGAGCTTGCAGATATGGATTATAAGTCCTGGCGCGAACAGCTTGTAAGCGACAGCGAAATACTTGAGCTGCTTACGCTTATGGTGGGCGATATAACGCCCGCTCACGACTGCAAGCTTCAGGAACTGTTCAAGGTAATAAACGACAAGATTGAAAATCCTATAAACGAAGGAAATAAAAAAATAATCATTTTTACCGCTTTTGCCGATACTGCTGATTATCTTTATGATAATGTAAGCAGCTATGTAAAAGAAAACTTCGGACTGGACACAGCTATTATAACAGGAACGGTTGACGGACGAACGACCGCAAAGTTAAAGAAAACCGATATGAATACAGTGCTTACTTGCTTCTCTCCGATTTCAAAGGACAGAGATTTGTTTGAAAGTATTCCGAAAGAAGATATTGACATACTTATTGCTACAGACTGTATTTCCGAAGGTCAAAACCTCCAGGACTGCGACTATCTTATCAATTACGACATACACTGGAATCCTGTCCGTATCATACAGCGTTTTGGTCGTGTAGATCGTATCGGAAGCAAAAATAAGTATATTCAGCTTGTAAACTTTTGGCCCGATGTTACTCTTGACGAATACATTGACCTGAAAGCAAAAGTCGAAACAAGAATGAAGATTTCCGTTATGACCTCTACCGGTGATGATAATCTATTAAGTCCCGAAGAAAAAGGCGACCTCGAATACAGAAAAGCACAGCTTGAACGTCTTCAAAAAGAAGTCGTTGACATTGAGGATATGTCGAGCGGCATTTCAATTATGGATTTAGGACTAAATGAATTCAGACTTGACTTGTTGGACTACATAAAAAAGCACCCCGATATTGAAAAAGCTCCGTTTGGATTACACGCTGTTGCTCCTGCTTCCCCGGAAACTCCGGCAGGCGTTATCTATGTATTGAAAAATCGTTCAAACAGCGTGAATATCGACAATCAGAACCGGTTGCACCCGTTCTATATGGTTTATATCAGTAATGACGGAGAGGTAATTTGTGACCACCTTTCCCCTAAAGCTATGCTTGATAAAATGCGTTATATGTGTAAAGGAAAGGCAGAACCTATAGCTGAACTATATCGTCAATTTAACAAAGAAACCCGTGACGGCAGTAATATGACTAAATTTTCTAAGCTCCTCGGTGATGCAATTGCTTCAATTATTGAGGTTAAAGAGGAAAGCGATATTGACAGTTTTTTAAGCGGCTGTCAGGTGAGCTTTTTTAAAAATGAGATTAAAGGTCTGGATGATTTTGAACTTATTTGCTTCTTAGTCGTAAGATGAGGTGATTATAATGCTCGGTTTACCTAAAGCAACGGAAATGAGCAAACAGCTTCCAAAGAAAGCTATATATGCAAAGTTCCAAATGAATACGGCTGCAAAGGAAAAAATCGACGCCGATATTTCGAGAATTACTATCGTTAATGAGATAGCACCGAATAAGGTGAATATTCCTGCCGGAGATGAAGTTAAAAACTTCTTTGTCTTGCTCGTTTCTCTTAAAAGAAAAGAGTTTGATGAAAAAACGATTGCAATGCTATCAAAGCTTATTCCTCAGAACATTTTATTTGTATTGGAGTATGGCAACGAAAGCAAACTTGCGATTTATCACACAAAAATAATGCAGACAGACTGGAAGCCAACCGAAGAACAAAGAATAGAGCTTCAGGGACTGAATCTGGACAAGGTTTGGGAGAATATAGTCGTTGCTGTCGGCAGTGTTGATATAGAGCATGGTAATACTCTTGATGAGCAGATAGAGATAAACGAAAAGCGACAGAAGCTCGAAAAGGAAATTGCTAAGCTTGAAAAGCTGGCAAGAGCAGAGAAACAGCCGAAGAAAAAGTTTGAGCTGGCGCAGAGAATCAAGGTTTTAAGGAAAAAACAAAAATTACCATAAGGAGATGCTCCAATATGTTTCCATATAAATTGTTACTTACGCTAAATGCCACCTCATGGATGGTGATAATATATGCAATAAAAGAAGGATGGACTATCGGGAAAATACCGAGCCATTTGTTTGGAATACTGCTTTTGATTATTCCTGTCTTTCTGTCATGGCTTTCACTTGTCCTGTCACATTTCTTAGGAACAGAATCTCCGGTTGTTAATTGCAAAGAATTTGACCTTGCGGATGGAGAGTTCCTGCCTATATATTTGGGCTACTTCTTTGTTTCAGTTGGAGTTTCAGAGCATTTTACAATGGCAGTAGTATATATTATAGTATTTGTTTTTACTTTCCTATCACAGACACAATACTATAATCCGATATTTTTGCTTTTTGGCTATCACTATTACCATGTTGCTACAGAAAGCGGAACAAAGATTTTCGTTATCCGAAAGGGACCGGTCATTCGCAATATTAAAGAGATGAGATTTGAGCGCTTGTATCGGTTGAACAATTCAACTTTTATAGAAAGGTAAGATAGAATGAAGAATATATGCGTTAAACTTCGTCAGCGAGAAAACAAGAAATACCGAAAGATGCTCTCGTCCGATGAAACAATTTTCCCAGAATTTGATCCAGAAAACGCTTCTACTTCACCGTACACGCCAGGAGCAACGCTCCAAGACGATGATTGGTTTTGCATTACAAACGCAAAGAGCAAAGAATACAGTATTGATTTGTTTTCGGAGCCCTTTTCAACAGTAGATATGGATTCCCTTACCCGTGCAGAGTTTGACAAAATCGATTATCTGTTTGTCGTTGATGACAGGTTTATCTTTTTCCAAAATGTTTTTAAATCAAAATTGGTATCGCAGAAAAGGATTGTACACTTTGGAGAGGAGTTTGTATACAAAACCAACTGTGCCGAAATTATCATTAGAGACTTACCGGATGCAATATATGACAAAACTGCCGATAACCTATATTTCCGTAAACTTGAATCTATTACCAGTATATTCAGAGGGATAGATATGCTTTATCGTGAGGCTACGCAAGAAGAAACGGATTCTTTTCTTGCAAATGATTTTATCAGCTTGAAGAATGGTTTTTCCGGCAGCAAGGTTAAAACTGCAAATAGGAAAAGGATTGCTCTTGCAGCAAAAACTCTGTCAGAGCTTGGAGAAACTGACAGGAAGAATATCTTTGCTTACATAGGCGAATATTGTCCCGATTTGAAAGCTTACGATAACGCTTTTGAAGTTGGATCTGAAAACGAATTAAAAATGCTACTGTATGGTATTGAGCAGAGATTTTATACCACTCCGGTTGGCGGAGAGAAACGCCTTGCCAATTCGGTCATCACATTGAATCAAGGAGGACAAGTATAATGGACAAACTCAAAATGCACACCCCGAACAAAGCCGATGAAAACTTCAAAAAACTTTCGGCATTATTCCCCAACGCCGTTACCGAGACTACCAACGAAAACGGCGAAGTAGTTCGTGCAATAGACAAAGATGTACTTATGCAGGAAATCAACACAAAGGTCGTTGACGGCAATGAGGAACGCTATCAGTTTACTTGGCCTGACAAGAAGAAGTCTATTCTGCTGGCAAATTCGCCTATATCAAAGACACTTCGTCCCTGCCGTGAGGAGAGCGTTGACTTTGACAATACAGAGAACCTCTATATTGAGGGAGATAACCTTGAAGTGCTGAAACTCTTGCAGGAAACCTATCTGGGCAAGATAAAGATGATATACATAGATCCGCCCTACAACACAGGTAACGATTTCGTCTATGAGGATGACTTTGCTCAAAACACAGATGAATACCTTGAGAACAGCGGACAGTTTGATGAGGAGGGCAACCGCCTTGTGCAAAACACCGAAAGCAACGGTCGCTTCCATACGGACTGGCTCAATATGATTTATCCGAGGTTGAAGCTGGCAAAGGATTTGCTGAGCGATGACGGAGTTATTTTTATTAGTATTGATGATAATGAAGTTGAGAATTTGAAAAAAACTTGTGATGAGATATTTGGCTCACAAAACTATATTCAAGAAATAATTTGGATTAAAAAATTTAGTCCACAAAATGATGCTAAATATTTTTCTCTGAACCATGAGTCAATGCTTTGTTATGCAAAAAATAAATTTGCGTTTGACAGACATCTTTTACCTGCAACAGAAGAAATGACAAAACGCTATAAAAATCCAGATAATGACCCACGAGGACCGTGGACATCTGGTGACTGTACTATTGGTAGAGTTACTGAAAAAGATTATTATCCAATCAGAACTCCTTCTGGAAGAGAAGTGTATCCATCAAATGGTAATGTGTGGAGATTTTCAAGAGATACATTTAAAAAATTAATTGAAGATAATCGTATTTGGTTTGGTGAAAATGGAGACAATATGCCGCGTGTAAAAAGGTTTTTATCAGAAACCAATAATGGTATCGTTCCAACAAGTGTATGGGGATTTGAAGAAGTTGGACATACACAATCGGCTTCACAAGATTTGAAAAAGATATTTGATAATAAACAGTATTTTGATTATCCAAAACCCGTTGGTCTAATAAAAAAAGCCTTAATGATAGCATCTGATAAAGATTCAATCATACTTGACTTTTTCTCCGGTTCCGCCACAACTGCTCATGCAGTTATGCAGTTAAATGCAGAGGACGGCGGACACCGTAAATTCATTATGGTTCAGCTTCCCGAAGAAACGGACGAAAAAAGCGAAGCCTACAAAGCAGGTTACAAAAATATCTGTGAAATCGGCAAAGAGCGCATTCGCAGAGCAGGAAAGAAAATCAAAGAAGAAGTAAAGATAGCTGCCCCATTTGAAAAAGCTGAAAAAGAAACAGGGTTAGCGGCTGCATATTACGATGATGAAGCAAAAGCTTATGGTGAATCTGTTGCTAATAAGCTTGACACAGGTTTCCGTGTTCTCAAACTTGACAGCTCCAATATGAAAGAGGTCTACTATAACCCTGCGGAGTATGAAGCCAGCCTGTTCTCCAGCCTTGAAGATAACATCAAAGAGGACAGAACACCGGAGGATTTGTTGTTCCAAGTAATGCTTGATTTAGGTGTTCTGCTTTCAAGCAAAATTGAGGAAACTACCATTGCGGGAAAGAAAGTGTTCAATGTTGAGGACAATTATTTGATTGCTTGCTTTGACGACAATGTGACAGAAGAAGTGATTACCGAAATTGCAAAGAAGAAACCTTACTACTTTGTAATGCGTGACAGCTCTATGGCAAACGATAGTGTCGCAACGAACTTTGAACAGATTTTCGCCGCATATAGTCCGGAGACAGTGAGGAAGGTGCTGTGATATGGAAAAAAGCAAAGATAATAATAGTGAAATTATCATATATCAGACTGATGACGGTGACACAAAAATCGATGTTCGCTTTGAAGGTGAAACTGTATGGCTTACACAGCAGCAGATGGCAGACCTTTTCCGGACTTCCCGTACAAATGTGGTGGAACATATCGGCCATATTTATGAGGAAGGTGAACTGGAAGAAGGTTCAACCTGTCGGAAATTCCGACAGGTTCGAAAAGAAGGTAATCGCAATGTAGAAAGAGAAATGATTTTTTATAATCTGGATATGATTATTTCTTTGGGATATAGGGTGAAATCTTCTATAGCTACAAATTTCAGACGCTGGGCAACTGAGCGCCTGAAGGAATATATGATAAAAGGCTTTACTATGGATGATGACCGACTGAAAGGTAACGCCGGTGGCAACTACTGGAAAGAATTGCTGGATCGTATCAGAGATATCCGTTCATCTGAAAAAGTCATGTACAGACAGGTGTTGGATTTGTATGCTACCAGTGTGGACTACGACCCTAAAAGCGAAGAATCTGTGCAGTTTTTCAAAATTGTGCAGAATAAGCTGCATTATGCAGCCCACGGCCATACTGCGGCAGAAGTTATTTACGAGCGCGCTGATGCAGATAAGCCTTTTATGGGGATGAAAAGCTTTGCCGGCGATTTTCCAAAATTGGCTGACGCAAAAATAGCGAAAAACTATCTGGAAGACGAAGAACTGAAAGTTCTTAACAACCTCGTTTCCGGGTATTTTGATTTTGCAGAAATACAGGCAATGCGTAAAAATCCGATGTATATGAAAGACTATATTCAGCATTTGGATGCAATATTAACTTCAACTGGTGAAAATGTGCTTATAGGTGCCGGTAAGGTAAGCAACAGACAAGCTATAGAAAAAGCAACACAGGAATACAGAAAGTATCAGGTACAGACGCTTTCTCCGGTAGAAAAAGAATATCTTACACTTATTAAGTCCACAGAAAAAACTGCTAAAGAGCAAGTTAAGAAAAGTAAGGTCGATAAAGATGAAGTTTAATTTTAAGATACAACAATACCAAACGGATGCTGTTGACGCAGTTGTAAAAGTCTTTGCCGGACAGGGCTACCATAAAAGCTCTGAATATATTCGTGACACCGGTACTCTTGAAAAGCCCGAAAATGTTCAGATAACTTTTTCTGACGGAATTGAAGAAAATGAGAACGATATTTACGATGACACGGGCTTTAAGAACTGCGAGCTTGTACTCAGCGATGATCAGCTGTTAAAGAATGTCCATACTTTGCAGAGTCAGAATAACATTAAGCTCTCACATTCTCTTGTAAAAGACTTTGGTAGGTGCAGTCTTGATATTGAAATGGAAACCGGTACGGGTAAAACCTATGTGTATATCAAGACGATGTTTGAGCTGAATAAAAAGTACGGTTGGAGCAAGTTTATCGTTGTTGTGCCGAGTATTGCTATTCGTGAGGGTGTAAAGAAATCCTTTGAGATAACCGCCGACCACTTTATGGAACATTACGGTAAAAAGGCTCGTTTCTTTATCTACAACAGTTCTAACTTGAATCAGATTGATAATTTCTCATCAAGCTCCGGTATAAATGTAATGATTATCAATACACAGGCTTTCGCTTCTTCTCTGAAAGAGGACGGCAAAAGTAAGGAAGCTCGTATTATTTACTCAAAGCGTGATGAGTTCGGATCTCGCCGCCCGATTGATGTTATCAAGGCTAACAGACCGATAATCATTTTGGACGAGCCGCAGAAAATGGGCGGAGATGTTACACAAAAGGCACTCAAAAACTTCAATCCGCTTTTCAGCCTGAACTACTCGGCTACCCACGCAAAACAGCACAATCTTATCTACGTGCTTGACGCTTTGGATGCCTTTAACAAGAAACTTGTTAAGAAAATTGAAGTCAAGGGCTTTGAGGTGAAAAATTTCAGAGGTACGGACAGCTATCTGTACCTTGAGCAGATTGTACTTTCAAGTAAGAAACCGCCTATGGCAAAAATCGAGCTTGAAATAGGATATAATAAATCTATAAATCGTGAAACGCGTATTCTCGGTGTAGGTGATGACCTTTATTATGTGTCTCAGGAAATGGAGCAGTACAAAGGATATACTATTTCCGAAATTGACCCCTTGCGTGGAACAGTAACTTTTACAAACGCAGAAGTTATCAAAGCCGGTGATATTGTGGGTGATGTATCCGAAAAGGATATGCGCCGCATTCAGATCAGAGAAACGATACTCTCCCATTTTGAAAAGGAAGAAAAGCTATATAATATGGGCATCAAGTGCCTTTCGCTTTTCTTTATCGATGAAGTCGCAAAATATCGCCAATATGATGAGAACGGCGATGAGGTACTTGGCGAATACGGCGAAATGTTTGAACAGGAATATATCAGCGTATTGAACGATTACATAAACTTGTTTGACACACCGTACCAGAAGTATCTTAAATCTACTTGCAGCGAAGTAAGCGCCGTACATAAAGGATATTTCAGTATTGATAAAAAGACCGGTCACAGTATTGACAGTCAGCTCAAGCGTGGAAGTGAGTTTTCCGATGATATTTCTGCTTACGACCTGATTTTGAAGAACAAGGAAAGACTGCTCTCTTTTGACGAACCGACGAGATTTATTTTTTCTCATTCGGCTCTGCGTGAGGGCTGGGATAACCCGAATGTATTTCAGATCTGCACGCTCAAGCATTCCGACAGCAATACAGCAAAGCGCCAGGAGGTAGGTCGTGGACTCCGTCTATGTGTAAATCAGGACGGCAACAGAATGGACGCTCAAAGCTGCGGAGAGTCTGTACATGACATAAATACGCTTACAGTTATCGCAAGCGAAAGTTATAAAACCTTTGTTTCTGATTTGCAGTCTGATATTAAGACTGTTCTATACGACAGACCGACTGTTGCTACCAGCGAATACTTTAAGGGCAAGTATATCAAAGTTAATGATGCGCCTACGCTTATTGATGATGATACTGCGAATGCTATCGAGTTCTACCTTATTCAAAACGGTTATGTGGATATGAAGCGCAAGGTTACAGACAAATATCGTTCTGACATTGCAATGAATACAGTTGCCGAGCTGCCCGATGAACTTAAACCTATGGCCGATGGTATTCATGCTCTTATTCAGTCCGTTTATGATGACAGTGTCCTGAAAGATATGTTCTCTGACGGACACGAGCCGAAGGTTAAGGACAACCCACTCAACGAGAACTTTGCAAAAAAGGAGTTTCAGGCTCTTTGGAGAGAAATCAATCACAAATACGCATATACCGTGAAGTTCGACAGTAACGAGCTGATTAAGAAAGCTATTGCTCACATTGATGACAAACTCTGTGTTTCTGAATTGCAATACACAACAACTATAGGCAGACAAAAAGCGGAAATGAATGAGTACGAAATCGAGCGAGGAGAGTCTTTTACCGGAGAAAAAACACGGACAAAATCGCTGAAGCACACCGAAACCAGTCAAATAAAATATGACCTGATCGGTAAAATAGCAGAAGGCGCAGTACTGACCAGAAAAACTGTATCTGCAATTTTACGGGGTATCAGAATTGATAAACTCTATATGTTTAAAAACAATCCTGAAGAGTTTATCTCAAAGGTTATAAGACTTATTAACGAGCAAAAAGCTACGATGATTGTTGAGCATATCTCTTATGATACCATTGAAGGAGAATATGACAGCTCAATTTTTACCGCCGAGAAGAATACACAGAGCTTTGACAAGGCTTTCCTTGCAAAGAAAGCTATTCAGGATTATGTGTTTACCGACGGTTCTGCCGAAAAGAGTATTGAGAGAAGATTTGCCGAGGATTTGGACGCCGCCGACGAAGTATGTGTTTACGCAAAGCTTCCGAGAACTTTCCAAATTCCTACTCCGGTGGGAAACTACTCTCCGGACTGGGCAATCGCCTTCTATGAGGGTAAGGTCAAGCATATCTTCTTCGTTGCTGAAACCAAAGGCACAATGGAAAGCCTCGAATTAAGACCCATTGAGCAGGCAAAAATCTCTTGTGCAAAGAAGTTGCTCAATGAAATGTCCACGAGCAAAGTCAGGTACGATGCTGTTGATAGTTACAAAGAATTGCTAAATATTGTAATCGAGTAGTTAAAACGGGACGTTGATGCGTCCCGTTCACTTTATGCTTCTATTGAAAAACAAGGCAAAAATATGCAAAAAAATTCAGTAAAGCTATGTTTTAATCTTAACGATCTTGGAATAAGCACTTGTTAATATGTTTCAACATCATATAAGTGCCGTTTTTACCGTTTTCGTCGTTTTTAAAAACGACCGTCGCTATGATAGTTTACTCTTCAGTTATAAATCTCTCTTATTCAATTATTTGGATCAAATCAATAATAATGACAAATTATTTGTCAAAATGTCGAAAAAGTATTGACAAATAATTTGTCATATGTTAGAATGTGGACATAGAGAGAATAAAGCAGAAAAATGTCGAAAAGGAGATGCAGGATGCCCGCAGAAATCAAACTGACAGATGAACAGATAAAAATGATAGATACCATGACGCAGGCTTTGCCTTTTCTCAGAAAAGAGATAGGAAGAAACCAGACGGAGCTTGCAAAGAAGGTCGGCGTTACCCGTCAGACTATTTCGCTTATTGAGCGCAGACAGCAGAATATGACATGGACGCTATTTCTGGCTATCGTCTTTTTCTTCAAAAGCAACAACAATTTTGACCGCAAAAGCGGAAAGATAATAAAAAAGCATCCCAATGTCGTCGAGCAGATGATGCTGCTGAATGACAGACTAAATAATCCCAAGGAGGATTAAACAAGTGATTGTTAACCTGATCAATTCTTACCGTATGTTCAGCCTTACTCTTCCGTCAAAAATAAAGGGACAGTACTGGCTGACCGATACCAACGAAAAAGGCAAGCCGAGAAAGCTCATAAGTATTGAGGCAGAGGATGGCTCGTGGGTGATAAACTCAAACAGGACAGCCGCTGTTTACGGTGCCGGTGATGAGAGGATAGATAAATACCGCCTTGATTCAACGAGTTACATCAGCCTTAAGATAGAGGGATCAGATGAAAAAGCGATAATTTTTACCGAAAATATTGACAATACCAGGCAAACGCTAAGAAAAATCGCAGTAGTTAAACCCGATGTTTTTACAATAGGAAGATCGGAGAATAACAAGTTTTTCTACAACAACGATTATGTTTCGGGCAGTCATGCTACTCTTACATATGACGGCAAGAGCTGGTCAATATCCGATAACGGAAGCAGAAACGGCACTTATGTAAACGGATGGCGTATAACTGAAAGATCGCTCAGCGCAGGTGATTTTATCTATATAATGGGTCTCAAGATAGTCATTGGCCAGAATTATATAGCCATAAATAATCCCGATGAGAAACTGAAAATCAAGTCCGACTCGCTGCGTGTATATCAGGGACAGAAGATACAACCAGTTTCGCAGGAAGTTAAATTGCCGGATAAGCAGTATTTCGGTCGTTCTCCGAGACTCCACCGTGAGATCGACACTCAGACGATAACGATAGATCCGCCGCCTCCTTTGCAAAAGCTTGACACCGTTCCGCTTGCATTAATGATAGGTCCTTCCATTACGATGGGTATGACTTCTCTCGGAACAGGTATACTGACACTTTCAAATGTTCTCACAAACGGTGGTAATATTACTCAGGCTCTGCCGACACTGATAATGTCGGTGAGTATGCTTCTCGGCACTATTCTCTGGCCGGTTCTTACAAAGAAACACGAAAAGAAAGAAAAGATAAAGCACGAGAAAGAGCTGAAGTATTTTGCTTATCTGAACGAGATTTCGGACAACATAAAGCGTAAAGAAAAAGAACAGTGTGATATTCTCTTTGAGAACTATGTTCCTCTCAGCGAGTGTGCTGAAAGGATAGCAA
>Ga0129308_1002496_pt1 | contig 15400 bp, 14 predicted proteins | sample L827metagenome_FD_94440 | JGI IMG/M metagenome (GOLD analysis project Ga0129308, IMG submission 94440) | Ring-tailed lemur group fecal microbial communities from Wisconsin, USA - L827 metagenome | ecosystem: Host-associated > Mammals > Digestive system > Large intestine > Fecal | place: USA...
TGTCATGCAGTTTTCAAGGTTCTAAGAATCGTTTTACTGATTCATTTCTATCTGAAATGCCTTTGGCAATTCATTCAAAAAATTTCATTTTAGGCTTGACTTTTAATAGTTAGTCTTTCTTTTCCGATGTTCTGCTTTTATCCTATGCCCCTGCATTCATTTTATGTATGCCCTGGTTTTCCAACTTTGCCTCTGCTTTTTTCTGAAATTTTTCAGACTGGATGATGAACCTCTCATGGATTCCCTCTCCGATTTTTCCTGCCTCATCCTCTACATCCACAGAGAATACAAGACGCCTTCCGTCAACCTCCACCAATGTGGTATTGCAGGTGATTTTCATTCCCACCGGAGAGGCGGATAAATGTTTGATATTTAAGCTGGTGCCTACGGTGGCGCAGCCCTCCTCTAATTCCTCCGCCACACTCTTCCATGCGGTTTCTTCCATTAAAGCAATCATCGCCGGGGTTGCAAAAACCTGCAATGTCCCGCTCTTCATTGTTTCTGCGGTGTTTTCCCTCTCCACCGTAATCGTCATTTTGCCTTTGATGCCTGGTTGTAACATCTTACTATTCCCTCCTGCTGTTATCATATTCTTTTGCTAATTTTAATATGGTTTCTGCTGTTTGAATTTGTTGTCTGGTAACTTCTTTTGATGCAATTTCAGTATAGGCGAAACCCCAAAATTTATCAATCCATTTTTAGAACAATCTAACACAACCCATACCCCTCCTGCCTTTTCGTGCAACCCCAGGTTGCAGTTGCCGCAAAAAAAGCCCTTTCTGTATGGTAGAAAAAAATAACTCCTATTGTATAATAATCCTATCAAACAAAAAGGAGAACCGTATGAGTCTTGGAAAAAACCTACAATATTTAAGAAAAATGCACAATAAGATGACGCAGGAGGAACTGGCTGAAAAAATGCAGGTCAGCAGACAGACCGTATCGAAATGGGAATTGGATACCGCCTATCCTGAAATTAATAAACTGACCGAATTGTGCGAGTATTTTTCCTGTTCCATGGACGAATTTGTCCGGACAGACATGACTGCATGTGAAGATGCCTATTCTAACATCAGGATAGAAACTGTGGAGGAATTTTCCTATATCCGCTATGCCGTCATCAGTATGGAGCCGGAGGAGGATGCCATCCGCCATGTAAATGAATGGGCAAATTCCCTGGGTATCCCACAGCCTGAAGTGATAGGCTGGGATTTCCCCTTTGCCTCACAGGAACAGATTAATGTATTTCATATGCACGGCTATGCCGCCGCCCTGATTTTACCGCCTGACCTTACTTTAACGGATGAAACCGCTCAAATCCTGACGCAGAAAAAACAGCGCTATGCGGCAATTACCATCAAATTCCCGTCCAATGCACCGTTCCACATCATTCCGGGGGCATATAAAACCCTTTCCACCTACATGCAGGTGAACGGCTGCAAACACTGTGAGGAAAAAGATGTTCTTTCCTGCTATGAAAAAGAATATACCATTGACGGTATCGACTACATGGATGTTTATATCGCAGTCAGTTAGTCTTTTAAGGCAATAAAACAGCAGGCACAGCCCCGGAATTTACTCCGGGCTGTGCCTGCTGTCAATGATTTTATCTATCAATCCATATTCCAACGCTTCTTATTTATTACGCCTCCACCAGCTGCAGTTCATACAGCTTCTTATACACTCCATTCTCAATCTTCAAAAGCTCCTGGTGGGAACCGCTCTCCTTAATCCGCCCGTGGTCCATGACGATAATCTTATCCGCATGCTGAATCGTAGACAGCCGATGCGCCACCATAATCGTAGTTCTTCCTTCCATCAGCTTCGACAGCGCATTGGTGATAAGGCTCTCCGTCTCCGTATCAATATTGGCAGTCGCCTCGTCGAGCACCAGAATAGCCGGATTATAAACTAAGGTTCTCGCAAAGGACAAAAGCTGTCTCTGCCCTGCGGATAAAGTGCTCCCCCGCTCCGTCACCGGAGAATCGTAGCCCTCCGACATTTTTTCAATAAAGGAATCCGCATTGACAATCTCTGCCGCCCGCTTGATTTCCTCCAGCGGAATCTCTTCATTTTCCAGAGAAATATTTCCCTTGATATCCCCGGTAAAAATAAATACATCCTGCTGCACCTGTCCGATAGCCCGCCGCAGCACATCCGTATCAATGTCCTTGATATTCACGCCGTCAATTAAAATTTCGCCCTGCTGAATGTCATAGTAACGCCCAATCAAATTTAAAATGGAAGATTTTCCCGCTCCCGTGGCTCCCACAAAGGCAATTTTCTCCCCCGGCTCAATGACAAAGCTGATATCCTTTAAAATATAGTCCTCCTTTTCATAGGCAAACCAGACATGCTTAAACTCAATGCGCCCCTTTATGGCAACCTCCACCGGATGCTTCGGGCTTACGATATCCGGCTTTTCATCTAAAACAGAGAAAATCTTTTCCGCTGAGGCGAGGGAGGACTGCAGCGTGCCGAATTGCTCCGCCAACTCCTGTATCGGCTCAAAAAAGGAGCTGATATAAGTGATAAAGATAAACAGCGTTCCAAGGGAAAGCGTTCCCCCTAACACAGAGTAGCTTCCAGTTCCGATGACAATAATCATCGCCGCCACCGACAGCAGATAGATGGAGGGGCGGAAAATAGCAAAGGTCATAACCTCCCGCCAGTTCGCCTGAAACAGCTCTTCGGATTTCCCCTCAAACTCCTTATATTTTTCCTCTTCCCTTGCAAAAATCTGTATCAGCTTCATGCCGGAAATGTGCTCCGACAAAAAGGTATTGATTTCCGTAATTTTATTTCTGGTTATCTGGTATGCCTTTCTCGACATAAACCGGAAATAAAAGGTCAGCGCCGTCACCACCGGCAGCAGCACAAAGGAAACCAGCGCCATTTTCACGTCAATGGACAGCATTACCACCGCATAGCCGATAATTTTCACAATGTTTTTAAAGAGCTTTACCAGAATCGTGGAAAACAGCTCGTTGACTGCCTCCGTATCGTTTGAAACCCTTGTCACCAGCTTTCCCACCGGAGTGGTATTGAAAAATCCCAAAGACAGGCTGTGGATATGGGAAAACACTTCCTCCCGCATCCGGTAAATGATTTCCTGTCCCATTTTCTGTAACATCCAGGTATCAAGGGCGTTGAACACAAACCCTAACAGCAGCATGAAAAGATACAGAAGCGCCGCCGCTAAAATTCCCATGAAATCATAGTGGCGCAGCTCCTTTAATTCCTCCCTGTCTAATGCCTTCGCCCCCCGCTCAATGTATGTTTTTACCACGTCCTGCCCCGCCTCAGACAGCATTTCACATTCCGAAGCGGTGAGCTGTTCCGCCATGTAATATTGATTCTCATAGAGCAAAATCTGATAGTACGGACGCTCCGTCACACTATCCTTTTCGTCAAAATCCCTGGTCAGATAGACGTCCCCGTAGGAAACCGCACCTTCTCCTTCGACTGTCGTTTCCACATAGGGCGCATAGTAGCCGTTGATATAATCATCAATGGCATTTCCAATGATAATGGGACGGTAAAGCTCCACCACGATAATGAACAGTACTAAAACGGTGGCAGCCGTCATCGTCCATTTATGGGGTTTTAAATATGTCATTAAACGTTTCACTGCTGCGCACCTCCTTCCCCTTCGGCAGCCTCCAACTGCTGTTTTTCAAACATTTCCCGGTAAATGCCTCCCTGTGCCATCAGGACTTCATGGTTTCCAATCTCCTTCGCCTCGCCGTCCTCCAGCACCAGAATCATATCCGCATTCTGAATGGTGGAAATCCGGTGCGCAATAAGAATGGTGGTCTTACCTTTCCTGTTTTCCTTTAAATTCCGCAAAATCTGCTCTTCCGTATCGGTGTCCACCGCTGAGAGTGCGTCATCCAATATCAGAATCGGCGCGTCCTTCATCAGGGCACGGGCAATGGAGCTCCGCTGCTTCTGCCCGCCGGAAAGTGTCACGCCCCGCTCTCCCACGATAGTCTCATAACCGTCGGGAAAGGCTGCAATATTTTCATGAATGCAGGCGGTCTCCGTGGCATGAATAATTTCCTCCATGTCCTCCCCCTCCACGCCGAAGGCAATGTTGGATTTTAAGCTGTCGGAAAACAGGAAATTGTCCTGGGGCACATAGCCGATATTTTCCCGCAGCGTTTTTAACGGTATGGTATTGATATCCTGTCCGTCAATAAAAATCATTCCGCCCTTCGTCTGATAAAGTCGAAGCAGCAGGTTTACCAGCGTGGATTTTCCGTTTCCGGTGCGTCCGATAATGGCGAGAGTGGTTCCCTCCGGCACCTCTAAATTGATATCCTTTAAGGTTGGCTCCGTATGTCCCCGGTGGATAAAGGTCAGATGACGAAAGGAAATCCGTCCCCTGATTTTCTCCACCTCTTTCGTCTCCTCCCCGTCAAAAATCTCCGGTTTTTCCGCAAAAATATCCTGCACGCGGCTGATGGACGCCGCCCCCTGGGAAAACATATTCACCGCGTCCCCGCAGGCAAGCATGGGCCACACCAGCATGTTGATGTACTGGTTAAACGCCACAAAACGCCCTAAGGTGATATCCCCAACCAACGCAAGATAGCCGCCGTAAATTAAGGTAATCAAGCTGGAAATGCCGATAATCACGTCCAAAAGGGGCATCACCACAGACTGCATTTTGGCAATGCTTAAATTTTTCTCCATGGTGTTTTTATTTTCCCTGGAAAAAGCATAAATCTGGGCGCGCTCCCGGACAAACGCCTTTATCACCCGCACTCCGGAAAAGCTCTCCTGCACATAATCCGTCAGGCTTGAAACCGCCTCCTGCCTTGCCTTAAAACGGCTGCGAATCACTTTCCCGTAATAAACCTCTCCCACCAGAATGAGAAACATTGGGATAATGGCAAGCAGCGTCAGCTTCACATCCACATAATACATCATCTGACCGATAACCATAACCGTCATCACCGAGGCGTCAAACACGCAGATAATGGCAGGACCGATGGACATGCGGATTGAGTTTAAATCACTGGTAAACCGGGTCATCAAGTCCCCTGTTTTGTGCTCGTTATAATATTCCACGCTCATTTTTTCCAGATGGCGGAACATGTCATTGCGCAGCTCCTTTTCAATGGAACGGGACGCCCCAAAGAGGAAAAAACGCCACAGGAAACGCCCTATGGCAAGCAGCAGACCCAGCAGAAAAATCGCAAGCAGCGCCCGTTTTACCCCCTCCCAGTCCATGGTTCTGTCGGTCAGCCCGTCGGTGATGGTTCCTGTCAGTTTGGGAATAAACAGATTGGCAAAATCCACCACAAACAGGGTGATAATGCCGCAGATATAGCGTACCTTATGCCGTTTGATATATTGAAAAATAAACTGAAATGACGTCATGGTTCCTCCTGTTTCACTCATGTCACACGCTCTTAAAATATTTTCAGGCGGATAACAAAGCTATCCGCCCAAATGCATTTTTCTTTTCAATTTATTCTCATTATAATACTCCTGCCGGCATTTATTCAATAGAGAATTGTTTTCTCTTTCTGAAATACTTTCTTTGAAACTATCACATATACCACAATGCCGAGAACCAATGACACCACATCCGCAGCCGGCTGTGCTAAGGCAAGTCCGTCCGCTCCCATGATTTCCTTAAACAGGAACAACGCCGGAATATAAACCAACCCCTGTCTTGACACATTGACAATCAGGGAGGAAACGGCAGCTCCCATAGCCTGCAGGGCGTTGGAAAGCACATAATAAATCCCATACACCGGACCCGTCATCAACAGAAGCCTTGCAAATTCCAGAGCATACTCGTATGCGCTCTGGTCTGTCAAAAACGCACTTACAATCTGTCCCGTAAACAGATAGCAAAAAAGGGTAAGCACTGCGCCCAGTACTGTGGCAAATATAAGGGAAAATTTCATATACTGCCGAAACCTGGCATGATTTTTAGAACCTACGCAATAGCCCAGAAGCGGCTGGACGCCCTGCCCGATTCCCATGGATACCATTCCCGTAATCATCACAATTTTCATTGCCACGCCAATCCCGGCAACCGCCATATCGCCGTATTCCGCCATCAGCGCATTCATAATCACAGAGGCTACGCTCATAAGAATAGAAGCAAGGGCGGCTGGGATTCCGATTGCAAGCACGCCGGAGGCAATTTTATCCTTTACGGAAAAATCTTTGATGTTCACGGAGAGAGAGGATTTTCCACGGAGGAAATAAACAATATAATAAACCGCCCCTGCCGTCTCCCCAATTAAGGTTGCCAAAGCACAGCCCACGATATCCAGATGGAACACCATAATCAAAACGGCATCCAGAACCATATTTAACACATTGCCAATCACCTGTCCCGTCATCGCCTTATTTGCCTGTCCCTCCGCCCGCAGTACGTTAGAAAAACAGCTGGAAATAAGGGCAAAGGGACCGCAAAAGCTGACAATCATCAGATATGTTTTGGTAAACTCCCAGGTATCTGCGCTGGCACCGATTATCTTAAGCAGGGGATTCATGAAAATCAAAATGCAGGCGGAAAGCAACACTCCCACAAAAACACAGCACCACATACAGAAGGCGCATACTTTTTTCGCATATTCCCTTCTCCCTTCGCCTATGGCTCTTGAGATAACAGACGTACCGCCTATTCCAAAAATGGAACCCACTGCCATAAAAATCAAAAAGACAGGGGTTGCTAAGGAAACAGCCGCCACCTGGTAAGCGTCGTGGGTCTGCCCTATAAAAAATGTATCCGCCAGATTATAAATCAGCGTCATTAACATTGCCGCCACCGCCGGAAGCGCATTTTTTATAACCGCTGTCCCTACCGGCATATCGTTGTATTTTTCTAATGAATTACTCATTTTCCTTCCTCCTTTAACAATCGCTTGCATTTAACAGTTTGCGTTTGATTTGTCGAAAATAATAGAAAGTACACTGCCGGACTTTCTATTGTTTTCCATAAAGCCTCCTGGTGGAACGCTTTATTTTATTGCATTGTTTACCTTTTTCAGCAGGCTGATAAAAATTTCTCTCTCGGTTTCAGTCAGTCCGGAAAGCAGCCTTTCTTCCGTTTCCTCCATACGCTGCGCAGACTTCCGGCAGCACTCTGCCCCCGCTTCCGTTAAATGCACCCATTTGATACGTTTATCCTCCTTCGAAGCGCTGTAGGATATCAACCCTTTCGCCTCCAGCCTTGCCACTGTTCCGGCGATTGTGGACTGTGCAAGCATCAGTTTTTTCTCCAGTTCCTTTAGTGTCATGCACTGTTCCCGCTGCTCATCTAACGTCATCATAACAGCGACCTGCGCCGAAGTAAGGTCATCCGCCCGTAAGGCATTGTTGGCATTTTTTTCTAATGTGGTGTGAATCTGCTTAATTAAGAGCCCGCAGGAATTTTTATTTTCCATGAAACCACCTCCCTGATAAAACAATAGCATACGTTTATTTGTTTGTCAATAGCATACGTTCGTTTTTATTTCGTCTGCGGCTTCTTCTCAGCAGCTTTGATAGATAATCCTGCTTCCCTGCCGCGTTCAAATTTTCTGATTTCCGGTAGACCACACATGGCTTTCTTTGGCAGAATCCATCGTGTTCTGCGCCATAACGCCTACCAGATTATGTGGAACATAAGGCTCCTCCAAAAAAGAAATTTCTTCTGCCGATAATTCCAGTTCTGCTGCTTTTGCCACTCCTTCAACATGATGGAGCTTCGTTGCTCCGACTACCGGAGAAGTCACCTTCGTTAAAAGCCACGCAAGAGAAATCTCCGTCATAGAAACACCTCTTTGCCCTGCCAGCTTCGCCACTCTTTCAATAATTAGGCTATCCTGTCCGGCAGTAGCGTCATATTTCAGCCTTGCATAGCTGTCCTCCTTCAAACGCTTAGAAGTTTCCCATGAATGCTTTGAAAGCCTGCCTCCCGCCAGTGCGCTGTATGGCGTCATGGCGATATTGTCCTCCCGGCAGAGCTTTGCCATTTCCCGTTCTTCCTCCCGAAAAATCAGATTGTAATGCCCCTGTACGGATACAAATTTTGCGAATCCTTCTCTTTCCGCCAGTGCATTTGCTTTTGCAAGCTGATAAGCGTAGCAGTTAGAAATACCGATATAACGGGACTTTCCTGCCTTTACCACATTGTTCAGCCCTTCCATAATGTCATAGAGCGGCGTTTCATAATCCCACATATGATAAATATATAAGTCCACATAATCCATGCCAAGATTGACAAGGCTTTTGTTTATCATCTTCTCAATATGCTGCTGTCCGGTAATTCCCGCCTGAATTTCATCCTGTGTCCGGGGAAGAAATTTTGTCGCAACCACTACATCCTCGCGTTTTGCATAATCCCAAATCGCCCTGCCAAGATACTGCTCGCTGGTTCCGCTTTGATAAGCGATTGCCGTGTCAAAGAAATTAACGCCCAATTCCAGCCCCCGGCGGATAATCTCGCGGGAATGTTCCTCGTCAACTGTCCATGAGTGCTGTCCTTTGTCTGCGTCACCAAATCCCATGCATCCCATACAAATACGGGAAACAATTAAATCAGAATTTCCAAGTCTTGTATATTGCATGATACCACCTCCTACTCCGCAAGACCAAGCCCGCTCAGCCAACTTACTACTGCGTCACCGGGATTATCGGTCTGAGAGCTTCCCAAAGAGAGCCCGTCAAGTACCTCTGCGTTCGGTTCCATGCTTTCGATTGTGCTGATTGTATTGGAAAACCCACTGCCGCCGCTGGTAACAAAAGGAACGATTGTCTTACCGGACAAATCGTAATCATCCAGAAAACTGTAAAGAATCATCGGCATATCGCCCCACCAGATGGGAAAGCCGAGATACACTACCTCGTAGCTGTCAAAATTCTCAATGCTTCCGGAGATTGCAGGTCGCGCCCCATTCCTCTGTTCTTCCTGCGCAATATTCAGAAGCGCATCATAATCATCGGTATACGGCTCCACCGGTACAAGGCGGAAAGAATCTGCGCCTGTCTGATTTTGAATTTCCATAGCAACAGTTTCCGTGTTTCCCGACCATGAGAAGTATACCACCAGCTCGGTTGCCGCCGTATCTTCCGACTCTGTTTCCGGCTCCGTGGTCGCCTCTGATGTATCCGCCCAAGAAGTTCTTTCTTCCGTTTCCTGTTCGCTTTCTACCTCTGCCACTGGTGTTTCTGTAACACTCAGTTCCGAAACAGCAGGTTTCTCGATATTGCTTCCTGCACTTCCGCAGGCCGCCAGTGCAACCATCAGCATACACGCCATCATAACTGCAAATAATTTTTTCATGTGTAAACTCCTTTCCACTGATAATAAAAATGCAGGTGTCCTCCTTGAACACCTACATTGTAATCGAGTTTTAAAAAAATATCTAATGCCCTCTTTAAATCTCTTGTAATACCTGAAAGGCATTTTTAAGAAACTGTACAAATTGTGAAGTTGCGGCACCCAGCGCCTGATTCTTTTTCCAGACCAGAACCGAACCGGTTTCCAACGACGGAGCAAGTGGAACAAAACACAAGTCCTCATAAAGAGTTGCACCAAGGTCAAAGCACAATGCAATGCCCACTCCGCACTTCACCATAACTGCTGCATTTACAATCAGATTATAAGCAGCAGTAATTTGAAGCTCCTCATAATAATCTCCAAACCAACTGGCCAATTCATTTTTTACCAGCTCTCGTTTTACCATTATCAGGGGTACTTCTGCCAAATCTTTCGGATTGACATATTCTTTCGCCGCCAATTCTGAATCCCTGCGCACCAATATACCCCATTTTTCTTTCTGCGGCATACGAACAAATTCATACTTTCCAACGTCCACTGGCTCCGTAAGAAGTCCTATATCTAAAATTCCTTTTTCAATTCGTTCTTTAATCTCATCTGCGATTGCGCTATGAATATTGAATTGCACCAGGGGATATTTCTGCTGAAATTTTCTGATTTGCTCCGAAAGAAAGAGCATACTTTTCGTTTCACCACAGCCGATTGCGATTTCACCTGACAGCACATCTTCTTTATGAGAAAGCTCCTGAACCGTCTTATCAGACAAAGAAACGATTTCCTGCGCTCGGCGCTTTAAGAGCATACCGTCCTCAGTCAGAATAATGCTGTGTTTGCTTCTATGAAATAATTTTACACCTAATTCTTCTTCAAGCTGCATAAGCTGCCGGGAAAGCGTGGGCTGGGTAAGATGTAATAAGGCCGCCGCTCTTGTAATATTTTCCTCTCTGGCGACCATCAAAAAGTATTTCAAAACTCGAAACTCCATAGTAGTCTGCCTCCTTTTTTGCAAGGTGATTATAGCAAATTCCACATTCGTTTTCAACATAATAAAGGGTTCCCTCACAGCCCCAGCCTCATAATACTTCTATGAATGCACCTGACGCTACCATTTTATAAGCAAAAAAGTCCCATACCGGATTTTTCCGATATAGGACTCCTCATTCTGTCTTATCCATTATAATTTAAAAATCTGTACCTGTTCCTCTAAGGTTTCCGCTATCTTCTTCAGCGCAACCGCCTCTTCTGTCATCTGCTCCACCCGGTCCTTAAGTTCAATGGTGGACGCCGTTGTTTCCTCGGATGCCGCCGCATTTTCCTCGGAAATCTCAGATAAGACAGACACCGCCTTTAGTATTTCCTTCCGGGAGCTGTCTAAAACCTCTGATTTGCTCCGGATTCCCTCGATACGCTTTAAGGAATCCTGAATGCCTGTATTTACTTCCTGGAAACGGCTGCCTGTTTCCTCTAACTTCGCTTTCTGCATGGGGACAATCTGTACCACCTCGTCCATGGTAGTTACCGTCATCTCTGCGTCCTTTAAGAGCACGTTGATTATCTCTCCAATCTGCTGTGCCGACTGGCTGGACTGCTCCGCTAACTTCTGTATCTGACCTGCAACCACTGCAAAGCCCCGTCCCTGCTCTCCGGCACGGGCTGCCTCAATGGAGGCGTTTAAGGAAAGAAGGTTGGTTTCATCTGCAATGGCGGTAATCATCTCCACCGCTTTGCGGATTTCCTGGGCTGAGGCGTTGGTGGTCTGTATCTGTTTTGCAATAACGTCAATGACCTCTGTGGTCTTATTGGTATATTCCTTTAATTCCAGTATAATATCGCTGACTTCATTTCCCGTCTCTCCCATCTCATTGGCACAGTCCGTCATGACATGCACATCCTCTACAATCTGTTCTATCATGCCGCCCATCTGTTCCACATGCCCGATGGCAGTTTCCGTATCCTCCGCCTGGGTCACAGCTCCTTTGGAAATTTCCTCAATGGCGCTTCCCACTTCGCTGGAATTATGATTTGTCATAACTGCCGTGTTTTCCAAATCCTCCGCAGATTTCATCAAGTGCTGGGAAGAATCCTTGATATTTCCGATAATATCCCGCAGGGAGCCTTTCAGCCGCTCGATACCGTGTATCATATCACCAATCTCGTCACCGCGTTTCTGGTATTTCACATGACCCTGTTCCGCCAGATTTCCCTCTGCCACATTTCCAAACGCCGTCATGGCATACTTTAAGGATTTTGTGATGGACGCTGCCATCGCCACGGTAAAGGCAACCGCTATTACAATCACTAAGACGCTGATGATAAGCATTCTCACCGTTGCCTCGGAAAGCATTTCATTGACCGTGTCACTCTTTTTCCCGGTAAAAATCATTCCCATGACGCTGCCGTCCTCTCCCGTCACCGGCATATAGTAGCCGTAATAGGAGTTTCCGCCGATTTGGATATCCTCGGAAAAGTATTCCTCTCCCTTTTGCAGCACATCTTCTGCCACCTGCTGCTCCACGGAATAATCTAACAGACGGTTCTGCTGTTCGTCTGTCAGGGAAGTCACCACTGTTTTTTCCCCGTAATACAACGCTGCATCAATATTGGAGTCATTTTTCAGTTTGTCCACCAGACTGTAATTGCCGCTTACCACAAAAGTACCCTTAATGATATTTCCCGATTCCAGGGCAACAAAATCACCTGTGCCTGCCGCATCATAAGCTCCCTCTACTGCCACAGCTGCACTTTTTAAGCCCTCCTTGATTTCCTCTTTCAGATTATCTTTCAGCGTCGACAATCCATAAACGGACAGCACTGTCCCAAGCACAATCACCGGAAGAGCTGACATTCCGATTAATTTATAAACAATTCCCAATCCTTTTTTCTTCATAAGTTATCCCTCTCATTCCTCTGACGCTTTTCTGGCTGCCGCCTCTGCCTCGCACCATGCCACACAGTCTGCATATCCGCATTCATCGGCTTTCCGGCACATTTCTTCCACAATCTGCCAGAATTCCTCTTCGGTTTCCGCATAAACGGCATCCCAGGAGCCGTCCCGGATACAGGCAGTCACATTTGCCCATTCTTCGCCTAATTCTTCCGATTTATTGCTGGATGTATAGGTATTCGGCTTTGACACCGTATATTGAAACTTCGACAGATATTCCCTGGCAGAGTCCGCCTCATTTGCCTTGCGCCACTGTTCCTCAATGTCACTCACCGGAAGGGACAGCACATTGGGCCAGTACTGATAGTTAAAGGTCTGTCCATTGGATTCTGTATTTTTTGTATTGAGAATCCAGGTGGTGTTATTAAACTGTGGTATTCCATCCACCCATTTTCCCTCATAACCGGAGGATTCCGGCAGTTCAATATCCTCACCGCTCTTTGCCTTATATCCCAGCTCAAGAATGCAGGTATTTTTCTCCAAATCGTAATCCCAGCCCACGCCCTTGGGACCGTACTCCGATACCAGCCTGCCCTCCGGTGTGCAGAGCCAGTTCATAATGGACATCACCAGCTCCGGATGTTCTGTTTTAGAGCCGATGGTCCAGACACGGTTAGAACCGTTTTCATTCAGCCCATACACCAGCGTATTCTGGTTTTTCGCCGCTAAGGGAAGCATCATTTTTCCATCCGCCGTATGCTGCACCGTGTTGTACTGTGGCGCTGCAAGCCATCCGAAAATACAGAAAAACGCCCGTCCGTCCTTATAATCCTCAATGCAGCCCTCATAGCCCTGTTCCTTAGAATCCGGGTCTAAAAGGTCGTTGCGGTAAAGCTCGTTATAAAAATGCAGCGCACGGATATAGTAGCCGTCCTCCTGCAGCGCCCCCTGGAATGTCCCCGTCGCCGCTTCATAAAGCCCGATTCCAAGCTCGTCCACGCCGAAAAAATTGGTGCAGGTGGATTTTGCAAACATCATCATATCCCCGTCCCAGTCAGCAAACAGGGACACGCCGTAGGTTTCCTCCCCGGAGTCCGATGTGGGCGCAATGTCTTTCATCTTCTTTAACACATCCACATAATCCTCTAACTCCACAATCTCCGGTGCTCCCGCCTGCTGGTACAAATCCCAGCGCACATCAGGGTGGTAATCAAAATCTCCGTACTCGCCGCTCTCCGCCGCCACATCATTGCCGAACCCGTAAATATGTCCGCCGGAATTCTTTTTATTTTTCTCTAATGCCTTTGTCATATGCTCTTTCATATAAGAACCATATTCCTCCAGCAAACCGTTGCTCTCCCAGTCTAACAGCAGCCCATTGTCGATGGCGGAATGATACTGGTCGGTATCCGTTCCGAAAATAATAATGTCGCCTAAATCCCCCTCTGCCGCCATCCTCTCGTAAAAGTCCTCGGAACCGTCATTAATGAAATTCAGCTTCACGTTGAAACGGTCTAACATTTCCTTGGCAAACCATCCCTGCTGTTCCCCGGCATAACCGCTGAGCTGGGAATATACGTCTAAAGTCACCGTTTCCTCCGGTCTTACTTTTTCGTATTTCCCGTCGGTTTCCGCAGATTCGCTTTCATCCATAGTTCCGGCAGTCTGCACGCTGTCGGTATTTTCTCCGCTGTCTGCCGTCTCTCCGCCAGCTGTGTTTTCTCCGCTGCCTGCCGTCTCTGTTCCGTCACTGCGTTCTATTTCCGCCGCCTGCTGTGACGCCGTGCCGCAGCCGCTGCACACCAGCAATGTTCCCGCCAGCATCAGGCTCATCCATCTCTTTGACATAACTTTCCTCCTTTTCCACCCTATTTATTTTTATTGTAAAAGCTATGTCAAAAGAAAAAAACCTTATTTATTCGTTATGATTTACCTCAATTTTTTTATCTTATCCCACCTTATACCGCAAATTTTTCTAATTGCGGAAAGCGCTTCCGCAGCGCAAAATAAAGCAGCGCCCCCGCAAAGCCGCCGATAAAATTTAAAATCAAATCATCCACGTCCACACTCCTGCCGATAAACAGCTGGCTTGTCTCTATAAAAGCCGTCAGCAGAAAGGACAACACTGCCGCCCTGCTTAATGACTGATGTGACGTGCCCTGCAAAACGTGAAAAAACCTTGAAATATGTCCTACAAAACGTGAAAAACCATCCCTTGGGGTTGCTTTTTTCTTAAAATATCTTAAACTTATCCCAAAATAAGTCAAAGATTTTTAGCACAAGCTGAAAATAGCTTGTGTAACATGAGAAAGGAGTGATTCAAATGGATGGTTTTTCTAATTCGGAGCACAATGCTTCTATTAGAGGGTACATATTGAGAAGCCTTGTAAAAGGCCATCACTTTTCCCTGTTAGTAAAAACATTGTCAAACAAAATGATGTCCTGTGGCTTAATAAACACACCTGACATTTCTAATCAGCTTTACTATTTAGAGCAATGCAATCTGATTCAGTTTTCAAATAATTCAGGCGCGCTGAATGCTCTAAATGATGATGCTATTGTCAGTCTTACCGCTGAAGGAATCCGTTTTATAGAAAACGGTGGCAATCCAGAAATGGGGATTGACCTATGATAGAAAAAGTCAGAAAGCCCCGTTCCGATTCAAAGATGTATCAGTTATCAAAAGATGTATTAGACCAAGTAAATGATATGCTCCTGAATGAAAATATGAAATATTCTGATATTCAGCATTGGCTTGAAACAGAGCATGGAATGAAAATCAGCCTTTCATCAATCTCCAACTATGCAGTAAAGATATATCAGGCGGCTCAGCGTGTTTCTGATGATTTGGAACGGACAAAGTTTTTCATTGATTATATTGGAGATAAAAGTGAGCTTGATGCAAGCAAAGCGACAACTGCCATTTTAAAAAGCGGGCTGTTACAGAAGATTGCAACAGCAGAAGAAGAATTTAACGAAATGCCTGTTGAAAAAGCTGGACGGTTGCTTGTGGAACTGAACAAAGCTGAAATCGCAAGGGAACGTCTTGAACTGGATTATAAAAAGAAGATGCAGCTTGCCTTTGAAGCATTTGAATCCAAGATAATGGATGAAATTAAAAAGTACCCGGAAATCAAAGAAAAATTTGCGACTGCGTTTAAAGAATTAAAAGAAAAAATGCAGGAAAATTAGGAGGTAGAACACTATGAAAAGACCATTGAGAA
>Ga0129308_1002497_pt1 | contig 15394 bp, 13 predicted proteins | sample L827metagenome_FD_94440 | JGI IMG/M metagenome (GOLD analysis project Ga0129308, IMG submission 94440) | Ring-tailed lemur group fecal microbial communities from Wisconsin, USA - L827 metagenome | ecosystem: Host-associated > Mammals > Digestive system > Large intestine > Fecal | place: USA...
CAGATGTTGTTTCAAAATACACAAGCTTATGCACATTATATTTTTTTGCAAAGCCATCTATAAGTCCGTTTTTGTGTTCATAAATACGTCTCTGTAAATTATTCGTTACACCCACATACATAACCTTGTTGTTTTCTGTGGTAAGTATATATACATAATACTGCATAAGCTCACCTCCATATTTTGTTTTTATTATATGGCGTATGCATTTTTTTGTCATTCAAAATTTGAGTGATTTTAAAATTTGGGGAGATTCTTCGGGTTTCACCCTCAGAATGACACAAAGGGACAGCCATTGTCATTCTGAACGCAGTGAAGGATCTCTTTTAGATTCTTCGGGCTACGCCCTCAGAATGACACAAAGGGACAGCCGCTGTCATTCTAAACGCAGCGCAGCGAAGTGAAGAATCTTTTTTAGATTCTTCGTCACTACGCTCCTCAGAATGACATGTTTTTTATTAAAGTTTCCGTCCACACTTTTCAAAGGGTGGCAGGTGTGGACGGAGTCCACGAAAGAGATTCTTCGGGCTACGCCCTCTTAAATGACACGAAGGAAAGGCATTGCTCCTTTTAAATGACATAATAGCACAATGGTGATTGTGTCGCTTTTTTCATTATAATGGCGGCATAAAGTACAAAAATGGTAAAAAAATGAAATTTTGTGTATATCCGAAACGCCGAAATTTCACAAAAACTTCACTAAAACTTCACTTTGTTGTTGAAATGGACGTGTTTTTATACTATAATATTTAAGGCTTACTCTAAAGTGCCGTTGAGGCATAGCCCCACTGAATATATGTAATTTATACGTGCCAGCTGAAAATTACATATATTTCAGCAATGTTACACTTGTGTTACAGTTGGGGCAAATCCGTTGACGGCGGTTTTTGGGTATGCTATACTTCGGTTTGTAAAAAGGAAATCGGTGCGGTCTTTAAACGGGTGTAGCGACCTTTAAAGGACATAACCTTTCCGAAACAAACCGTGTTTGCGGTGGAAAAAGCGGCGGTCTTAAAAGGGTGTAGCGACCTTTTCGGGCAAAACTGCATTTTTCCGAAACAAACAAAAAGCTTAAAATTATAAAGGAGGAAAAAAACGAAATGAAGAAGAAAATTGCTTTATTATTAGCAGCTGTTATGGTTGTTGGTTCACTTCCAATGACTGCATTCGCTGCTACAGACAACAATGTTTCAAAAATCAAGAACGTTGAAGTTGATGATCCTATCGACGCAACAATCGTTATTGATGAATTTGAAGGCGTTGTAGCAGGTGAAGAAGATCAGACAATCAAACTTACACTTACAAACGCTGAATTCAGAAAGGATCAGTTCGGAACAATCGGACAGGTAACATTTACAAAACTTTCTGATACACAGGCTATGGCTGAGTTCTCAACAACAGATGCTGTTAACGGCAAAATCAATGTAACAATCGCAGCTACAGCTAAGGGTGAAGGCGATGCTACAGTAACAATTGAAGACGTTGACTCAGTTGTATCATCAGAAACACTTAAAATCGCTAACGTAGCAGGCGGCGCTACAACTACTACAATCAGCGGCACAACATCTATCAAAGAAGTTGGAACAAAAATTAAGAACGTAGTTATCGAAGAAACAACAGCAGGCACACTTGAAGCAGGTAAACTTAAATTAAGACTTACAAACGGCTTCAAATTTACAGCAGAACCTGCAATATCAGATATCGTTATCTTCCCAACACAGGGCGGAGTAAACGGTGATCTTACAGTAACAAAGGTTGAAAGAGACAACAGCAACCAGGATCTTCTTATCACACTTACAGGTTCATCAAAGACAGCTGTAACAGTATCAATCGGTGGTCTTTATGTAATGTATGATGAAGACGATGTTGAAGTTGGCGATGAATGCGAAATCACAGTATCAAATGCTGGCGCAACAAAGGAATCAATCGTTATTGGTTCAGCAGCTGACTACGGCGTAGCTTTCACAATCTACAAAGATGAAGAACTTCCAGTATTCTATGCTGGTACTTACGACAGCGACAAAGATACACTTCAGGTAAAGATTAAAGAAAACATCGAAGGCTCATTCCTTACAGGAAGAAAGTCAAAAATCGTTTTCCCTGATGGCGTAGAAGTTATGGGTATCGATGAAAAGAAACTTGCTGGCGCTGGCGATGTAAAATACACAATCGATGAAAACGAAGTTTCATTTGAAGTAGAACAGCCAAACAAGGACAAGATTGAAATCAGAGCCGTATTCCAGCTTTCAGTTGCACCTGACTTTGTAGGCGATATCACAGCTACACTTACAGGCTCAGCAATCGGCGAAGACCAGACACTTACAATTGGTGAAGCTAAATTCCCTGTAACAGTTGATGCAGACGTTAACGAACTTATCATCGACTACAGAAACACAGCAGCAAGCGACATCGTTATTACAGAAGCTGCAGCTGGCGTACTTAAGAAAGACAAAGTGGTAGCTCTTGCTATCGACGGTATCGCATTTGACGGCGACCCAACAGTAGAAGTTGAATCAGGCGACCTTAAGATTAAGGACGTTAAGATCAGCGGCGACCTTCTTACATTCAAGATCAAGACAGAATCACAGAAGGAAGCAGGCGTTATCAGAATTTCTGATATCGAACTTTACATGAGCAGATCACTTCCAGCAGGTGAATATGACCTTTACTTCGAAGCAAGTGATGAAGCAACAGTTACAGACAATGTAGATATGGGAGATGCAGAAGATGCTACAGCTCTTTCAGCTCTTTCAAATGACGCAATCATCAGAAACTTCTCAGCTGATGATGACGGCGAAACAGGTGCATTCGATGTTGATGAAGTAACAGTAATCGACGGCTATGTAACAATCGTTACAGCAGGTCGTGACCAGGATGACTCAACATTCACAACAAAGGTTTCAGTTACAATCGGCGCTACAACAATGATGGCTGGTACAACAGAAATCGCTCTTGACGTTCCTGCTTACATTGCAAACGGCTACACAATGCTTCCAGTTCGTGCCGTAACAGAGGCTCTTTCAGGCTCAGCTATCGTAAGATGGGATGACGCTACAAAGACAGTTACAATTACATTTGGCCAGAGAGTAATCAACATGACAGTTGGCTCAAAGACAATGGTAATCAACGGCGTTAACGTAGCAATGCAGGCTGCATGTGAAATCACAGACAGCAGAGCATTTATCCCACTTAGAGACCTTGGATACGCTCTTGGTCTTAACGACAGCAAGATCGCTTGGGATGACGCTACAAAGACAGCTACACTTAACTAATTCGGTTTCGATTTAGATTAAATATAGCGGAGGAACCCCGAAAGGGGTTCCTTTTTTTGTTGTGTAAAACATGTCATTCTGAGAGCGAAGTGACGAAGAATCTTTTCGTGGACGCTGTCCACACCTGCCACCCTTTGAAAAGAGTGGACGGAAACTTTAATAAAAAAATATGTCATTTAAGAGGGCATAGCCCGAAGAATCTAAAGAGATTCCTCGTTCCACTCGGAATGACAGAAACAGGTGTCATTCTGAGGAGCAATGCGACGAAGAATCTTTTCGTGGACGCTGTCCACACCTGCCACCCTTTGAAAAGGGTGGACGGAAACTTTAATAAAAAAATATGTCATTCTGAGGGTAAAGCCCGAAGAATCTAAATGAGATCCTTCGCTACGCTCAGGATGACACAAATTTATCGCTGTGTCATTCTGAGGAACGAAGTGGCGAAGAATCCAATGAGATCCTTCGCTACGCTCAGGATGACACAAATTTATCGCTGTGTCATTCTGAGGAGCAATGCGACGAAGAATCCAAGGAGATCCTTTGATGTTCTTGGATGAAAAAAGAAATTTGACTAAAATATTTTTATTTTTATCCACGAAATTTTTATTTTTACTATTTTTTACCGTCTTTTAAAGGGCGGGTATTTTTTTGCTTAAAATTGCCGGTTTTAGCGGCGGAAAAGTATTTTTTTCTTCCTTTATATAATGGCGTTTTTTTGGCTCTGTTTTATTTGCCGCGCAAAATGCCGAAAACATGAAATATTCAGAAATAGTTCACAATATGCACACATAAACTACGGCATGGATACACATTGGTTTTTTATAATACACAATAGCCAAAGGAATGTATTTTGGGAGTTTTAGTTATCAAAGGGGCAGCTTGGGTGTACTGCTTGTTTTGGTATGCCTGAAGTATTTCATTTGAGCTTAAAAAAATTCGAAATGGAGGAGAAAAAACATGAAAAAGAAAATTGCCTTATTATTGGCAGCTGCCATGGTAGTAGGCTCACTTCCAATGACAGCATTCGCTTCAACAGACAATAACGTATCAAAAGTACCAAGTGTTGAAGACGATGATTATTTTACAACATCAATCGTAATCGACGAGTTTGACGGTATTGTTGACGAAGAGGAAGAACAGACAATCAAACTTACACTTACAAACGCTGAGTGGTGGGGCGGAACAACCGATAATGGTGAAGTTAAGATGTTCCCAAGCGGTACAACTTTTGAGGACGAGGACTATGGTGTAACATACACAAGACTTTCAGACAACCAGGCTATGGCTGTATTCAGAGCTAGTGAAACCAGCAAGATTACACTTAGACTTCGCTGCAAAGCCACAGAAGAAGGCGAAGCAACTGTAACAATCGATGATGTTGACTCAGTAGTTTCAGCTGAAACACTTAAAATCGCTAACGTTATGGGCGGTGCTACAACAACAACAATCAGTGATACAACATCTATCAGAGAAGTTGACACAACGATTAAGAACGTAGTTATCGAAGAAACAACAGCAGGAACTCTTGAAAAGGGTGAGCTGAAACTTAAACTTACAAACGGTTTCAAATATTCTTATTCAGCAGAACCTACAGTAACTGTTTTCCCTGCTAACGGCGGCGAAGGCGGCAACCTTAAAGTTGAATTCAAAGAATATGATGATGACCATCAGGAAGCTTACTTCACAGTAACAGGTTCATCAACAACAGCTACAACAGTATCAATCGGCAACATCACTATTTACTGGGATGACGATGATGCAGAAGTAGGCGACGAATGTGAAATTACAGTATCAAATGCAGGTACAACAAAAGAAACAATTCTTGTTGGTACAGCAGCTGACTACGGCGTAAACTTCACAATCTACAAAGATGAAGAACTTCCTGTATTCTACTCAGGCACATATGACGAGGATGTTGATACTCTTACAGTAAAGATTAAAGAAAACATCGCTCAGTCATGGCTTACAACAAGAAAGACAAAGATCGTTTTCCCTGAAGGCGTAGAAGTTATGGGTATTGATGAAGACTATACAAGCAATATCTCAGGAATTACCTACGAAATAGATGAAAACGAAGTTACACTTAAGGCTACAAGCACAAGCACAACAGGCAAGGCTGAATTAAGACTTTACTTCCAGCTTTCAGTATCACCTGATTACACAGGCGAAATTACAGCTACACTTACAGGTTCAGGCGTAGATGAAGACATCGAGCTTACAGTAGGCGAAGCTAAATTCCCTGTAATTATCGACGCTGATGTAAATGAACTTATGATCGACTACAGAAATACAGCTGCAAGCGACATCGTTATCACAGAAGTTGACGCAGGTGCTCTTAAGAAAGACACATATGTAGCTCTTCAGATTGACGGTATCGAATTTGACGGCGACCCAACTGTAGAAGTTGAAAGCGGCGACATGAAGATTGAAAGCGTAAAGACAAACAGCGACGGACTTCTTACATTTAAGATTAAGACAGAATCACAGAAGGAAGCTGCTACAATCAGAATTTCTGATATCGAGCTTTACATGGAAAGATCACTTCCAGCCGGCGAATATGACCTTAGTGTAGTTGCTCTTGAAGAAGCAGACGATGCAGTAAAGGTTGAAAGCGGTAATGTAACATACACAGGTCTTAGCGGTGAAAACGGACTTTCAGAGAAAGACGCAATCATCAGAAACTACAACGATGGCGATGACGACGAAACAGGTTTATTCGACATTGATGAAGTAACTGTACTTGACGGTTATGTAACAATCGTTACAGCAGGTCGTGAACAGGACGACTCAACATTCACAACAAAGGTTACAGTTACAATCGGTGCTACAACAATGATGGCTGGTACAAAGGAAATCGCTCTTGACGTTCCTGCTTACATTGCAAACGGCTACACAATGCTTCCGGTTCGTGCCGTAACAGAGGCTCTTTCAGGCTCAGCTATCGTAAGATGGGATGACGCTTCTAAGACAGTTACAATTACATTTGGTCAGAGAGTAATCAACATGACAGTTGGCTCAAGAACAATGGTAATCAACGGTGTTAACGTAGCAATGCAGGCTGAATGTGAAATTACAGACAGCAGAGCATTTATCCCACTTAGAGACCTTGGATACGCTCTTGGTCTTAACGACAGCAAGATCGCTTGGGATGACGCTACAAAGACAGCTACACTTAACTAATTTGTAAAAGTTAGTTTAAAATGTTAGTTTCGCTATGCTAATCGGCGACGCTATGCCGGTTAGTATAGCTTGTTAATCAATTTAAGGCAGACGTTGTTTTCTGCCGAAGGGCAGAAAATATGAAAAATGGAAATAGTTAAACCGCTACTTTAACTATTTTTGTACACCCCAATTTTCTCTCTTCATTCGTTTTTTCAAGTTTTATCTTTATAATTTTAAGCTTTGCTCCGGGCGGGTTTCGTCCGGAGCCCTTTTTATATATGTTGTCATTTAAGAGGACGAAGTGACGAAGAATCTTTTCGTGGACGCTGTCCACACCTGCCACCCTTTGAAAAGGGTGGACGGAAACTTTAATAAAAAGGGTGTCATTTAAGAGGAGGAAGGCGAAGAAGAATTTAAAGAGAGATTCTTCACTCCACTGCGTTTCGTTCTCTGCCAGAATTTTGCTTACGCAAAACGGCTGCGCCACCGCAATCTTTGCGGTTCTTGAATGACAGTGACTGTCCCTTTGTGTCATTCTGAGGGCGAAGCCCGAAGAATCTAAAAGGAGATTCCTCGTTGCCCTCGGAATGACAGAAACAGATGTCATTCTGAGGAACGAAGTGACGAAGAATCCAAGGAGATTCTTCACTCCGCTGTGCTGCGTTCAGAATGACAGAGGGGTTTTTATGGCAAAAGCCGAAAAATTTATGCCTAAAACCGCATTTTTTTAATGTTCACATATTATTCGTAAGAATGTAAAGATTTTGTAATTGTTTTTTTTCTATTTACAATGTACAATACTATTGAAGAATTTCTGCGTATATATGGATGTACGCCTAATATCATGAAGAATTGGAGGGTTTTTAATGAAAAAATTTAAGGGCGCGGCAATAGGATTTATAGCAGGTGCGTTAAGCATGGTTACAGTTACGGCATTTGCGGCTTATTCAGAGGTTCCGGCAACTTTGCTTAATGATGTTTTGTTCACATTTAACGGAGAAACAAAGGCAAGCCCAAGCGATCAGCCTGTGCTTAACTACAACGGATATACATATCTTCCTGTACGTTATGTGGCAGAACAGCTTGGAGCTGATGTAAACTGGGATCCGGCAAAGAGAATGGTTTCAATAAACCTTGAGCCTGAAGTTATTGAAAAGGTAGTTGAAAAAGAGGTTCCATATTATGTTACAGACCCTGACAAGGTTTCTGTTTCATATTCTGAGCTTCCTATAAGCGTTGTAAAGGACGATTTTAAGGTTGCTCTTACAACAGTTACAAGAGATAAGGGTCTTAACTGGAGCAAGTTCTATGTTGAATGCTACAACAAAAACACAACAGGCAAAACCTTTACCATTGTAAACAGCAGCGCAGAGCTTGTGGTTGACGGAGAAGAAATTGATCTTTATGCTACAAGAAGCAAATGGGATCAGCAGTGGGGAACAAAATATATCAAGAAAATCAACAAAGACAGCGAAAGAACGGAAGGTTTCTTGCTTTTCAAGCTTATTCCTTCAGACTGGGAAAAGGCAGACCTTTCATTTGACGTAATGGACAACGAAGGCAATACAAAGACATACACATATCATATGATCAATGAGTATCCTACTACGGATGACAATGACGACGATTAATAGCAAGGAGCATTAAAAAATGAAATTCAGAAGTATAATAGCAGGCGTGCTTTGTGCTGTTGTATGCGCAAATACGGCGTTTGCGGCTCAAACATCCACTCAGGAAAAGATGGTTTTAACATATGACAAGGCGGTTGAGCTGGCAATTAAAAACAACTCGAACATTTCAACCCTTGAAGAGGCCATTGACCTTATGGAAAAAAATCAGGAAACAACAGTTGACAGATTGGGCAATACATCTGTTATGACGTCAGATTCCGAAACAAGAACAATGAACGCTACTAAAGGAACATTGCTTACAACGGCAAAAACCATGGAAAGCAATATAAAAACAAGCAAATACAACAAGCAGCTTATTGAAACAGGCTGTGAGTATCTTGTTAAGTCTTACTTTAACAACATTCAGCTTGCGGAATCGGGACTTGAACTGCTTAAGAAAAATTACAGCATACAGCAGGATTCATGCAATCAGGACTTACTTAAATTCAGACTGGGCATGATAAGCAAAAACGATTTAACAGCTTCGCAGAATTCTTTGGCAAAAATGAAGAGCAATGTTGAGCAGACTGAGCTTGCAATAGCAAACGCTTATGACGGCTTGGCAAATGCTTTGGGGCTTAAAACAGGAACAGCTTTTGAAATTGACTACACTGTTGAATATACTCCGTTTGAGCTTGGCAAAAGCGTGGAAAGCTATATTTCAACATCACTCAGCAAAGACCCAAGCATCAAAATTTATGAAACAAAGCTTGAGCTTGCTAAAAAGCTGAAATCAATTTCTGTTTACAGCACACAGATTTACAGCTATCTTGAAAAAGAAAATAATGTAAGCTCAGCTTCAAGAGAGTTGAAAGACGCAAAGGACGCTATGGAAAAGAACATAACAGCCGCATACAACAACATCAAAAAGTATGAGGCAGAAAGAGCAAGCCTTGAAGCGGCACTTTCAGACGCACAGACAACATATGAAACAGCAAAGATAAACTGTGAGCTTGGAAATATTACTGATTTCCAGCTTAAACAGACAGAGCTTGGTGTTTTGAATGCCGAAAACAACCTTCTTACAAATGCATGCAACCATGATTTGGAGGTATTCGGCTTCAACAATCCTTCAATGCTCGGCAGCGCATCAGCACAGTAAAATTAAAACAATCAAAACGGCATCGGAAACGGTGCCGCTTTTTTGTGCCCAAAATAGTATGCATATTTTTCTGTATACGGAAAAAAATAGCTTTGGGTGATTTGATGAGGCTTTTTGATAGTTTTGATGAAAACATACAATATCTAAAAAATACATTTAAGGGCTGCGACGATATTGTTTTTAAGTATTTTAAGGCGTCAGACGAGCGGTGCTTTATGGTTTATACCGACAACATTGTTGATGGTGCAGTTATAGAAGAGGCTGTTCTTACCAATCTTATGTTCAGGGTAAGAGAGGGCGACGGGGAAAGCCTTGAGGAAAGAGGAATAGCCGTAGGCGAGGTTGAGGAAAGCGTTGATTTTGAAAAAATTATTGACGCTGTGCTTTTAGGCGATACGGCAGTGCTTGCCGAAAAAAGCAAAGCAGCCTTTATAATTTCCACAAAGGGCTGGCCCTCAAGGGGAGTGCCTGAGACTGAAACCGAGATGACCGTTTACGGCCCTAAAGACGCTTTTACCGAGCAGGGAAGCATAAACACAGTGCTTATAAGGCGAAGAATAAGGGATACAGCCTTAAAGGTTAAGCGAATGAAGTGTGGCAGAAGAAGCAAAACAGACATTGCGGTTATGTATATGGAGGGCATAGCAAGAGATGAGGTTGCAGCAGAGGCAATAGGAAAAATAGAATCTCTTGATGTGGACATGATAATAGACAGCGGATATTTGCAGCAGTTTATGGAGGGAAACAGTCTGTCGCCTTTTCCGCAGCTTCAGCTTACGGAAAGACCCGACAAGGCTGCGGCGGCGCTGTATGAGGGCAGAGTTGTAATTGTGGTGGACAATTCGCCCTTTGTGCTTATTGTGCCGGCGGTGCTTAATGTGTTTTTTCAGGCGGCAGAGGACTATTACGAAAGGTGGGAAATAGCGGCATTTTTAAGGGTTCTGCGTTTTGCGGCAGCCTTTGCGGCGGCAACTTTGCCCGGGTTTTATATAGCCCTTACGGTTTTTAACCCCAATATGATACCGCCCTCACTTGCCTTAAAAATAGCGGCGGGGCGTGGAAACGTGCCTTTTCCCACAATAATTGAGGTGCTTATAATGGAGCTTGCCTTTGAGCTTTTGCGTGAGGGCGGTGTAAGACTGCCCTCTCCCGTAAGCTCTGCCATAGGCATAGTGGGCGGCATTATAATCGGTCAGGCGGCTGTTGACGCAGGCATAGTGGGCCCTATGGTGGTTATAGTGGTGGCTTTGGCAGGCATATGCAGCTTTGTTGTGCCAAATAACGCCATGGTTTCGGCAATAAGGCTTACAAAGTATTTTATAATTATAATGTCGTCATTTATGGGCATGTTTGGCTTTTGCATGAGCCTTATGTTTATTTTGGCGCACCTTTGCACACTTAAAAGCTTCGGCTTTCCCTATATGTATCCATTTTGCAGCGGAAGTGAAAATGATTATACCGATTTTAAAGACAGCATAATAAGAAAGCCCTTGTATATGATGAAAAAAAGACCTGTTTTTGCCAAATTTACACAGAGCAAAAGAATGAAGGGCAGGTGATATGATGTTTTCCGACAACGAAAAAATATCATTAAGACAGCTTCAATGCCTTATTATTTCAAATTTTACGGGAATTTTTATGATACTTCTGCCTTTTTATTTGTTTATGCCGTCGGCAGAGGGCTCGGTTTTATCCCTTATAATTTCTTTTGCCCTTGGTGGTGCGGTGATTTTTGCTTTGCTTTTGGCGGCTGAAAGGAAAAACAAAAGAAAAAATACGGCGGCATTAAAAGCGCTGTGCCTGTTTCTTTTTGCCAAAACAGCACTGGTAAACGGTTCTTATATGGCTTTGGCACAGCAGGCGGTGTCGGTGTTTCTGCTTAAGGGGCAATACCGCTTTGCTATGGCGGCGCTTATGGCTGTATTTGCCTTTTTTATATGCAGACGGGGCATTGAGCCAAGGGCAAGGCTTGGAGAAATTACGGCTTTTATACTGCTTGTTTCACTGGCACTGGTTTTTATTCTGGTGTTTTATGAGTGCGATATAAGAGAGCTTAAATGGGGGCTTAGCGCAGACAGCCGTACATTTGGCACAGCTGTTAAAGCATTGCTGCTTTTTTCAGGGGGCGAGGCGTTATTTTTTATACTGCCTTATGTAAGCAGAAAAAAAGGAGAGGTTAAAAAAAGTGCGCTAACAGCTTTCACTCTTTTGGGCGCCATAACGGTTTTGCTTTTGTCGGAGGCATTATGCGTGTTTGGCTTAAATGAGGTAACGGCAAAAAAATGGCCTGTGCTGCAAATGATGAAAAGCATAAGCTTTCCGGCTCTTCTGCTGGAAAGACAGGATGTGCTTTTTATGGGAATGTTTATTGCGGGAATATGTATGTTTGCCGCATTTACGGTGGGCAGTATGGCAGTTTACGCCGAAAAAATATTTTCAAAAGCAAACAGAAATATAAGCTGCCTTGCGTCGGCGTTGGTGGTTATGGTTTGCACTGTTTTCTTTTTAAATGAAAATACTCTGCATTTAGTGCTGAATGCAGCCATGGCGCTTAACGCTTTTTCACTGGCTGTGGCGTTTATTTATATTATTGTGTGGGGAGATGTGGGCTGATGAAAAAAATACTGCTTTGGGCGGCAGTGTGCATGGCAATGCTGTGCGGCTGTGAAAACGCCGAGGAAATTGACGAAAGAAGCTTTGTTATGGCGGCGGGCATAGACAAGGGGAATAAAGGCGGAATAATTTTTACGGCGGGCTGCGCAATTCCCGACCCATATAGCGACACCACCGTAAAAAGCACTGTTTTAATTAGGGAGGAAAGCACACTGGCAAAGGCGGCTGAAAAAAACGGCGAGGAAAACAGCAGAGGGCTTTATTTTGGGCATATCAAGTCGGTTGTGCTTGGAAAGGAGTTTTTGGAGGACGACAAACTTATAAAACAGCTTTTTGATTTTATGGAAAGGGAAAACGACATTACACCCAAAACCGCTGTGCTTTATGCCGACGGCAGTGCAAAGGAATGCATTGAAAAAACCGCTGATATGGAGGAAAGCAACAATCTTTATATTTGGGATTATTACAAAAGCAGTGAGGAAAACGACAGCGGAAGTATACGCATTGATTATGACGATATGTCAAAAAGCCTTAAAATAAACGGAGCCTGTTTTATACCCAAAATATCAGCTGACGGTGAAAAAACAGCTATAAGCGGCGGATGTGTGCTGAAGGACGGCAAATATCTTTTGGAGCTTACGCAAAGTGAGGTTCAGGGCTACTGTCTTATTTCCGAAAAATGTGTGGGCAGAATTTTGGAAAGCGAAACCGAGAACGGGAAAACTGCGGCGGAGATAAAAAAGGTCAGTTGCAAAAAGGAATTTTTTGAAGAGGATAACACCTTAAACTGTATTTTTAGAATTAAGCTTGACGCAGACATAAAGGAAAGCACAGGAGAAACAGATGAGGCTGAGGCTTTGGCGGAAACTGCCGAGGAACAGACGGAAAGGCTTTTTTATATTCTTAAAATAAATAATGCCGACGCCTTTGACATGAGTGATGAGCTTAGAAAGGAAAATATGAGCCTTTACAAAAAATACGGAGAGGAAAATTCCTTTGAGAAAATGAATTTTTCGGCTCAGTGTGATGTAAATATACTTCCTGACGGTTTAAAAAAGTAAATTTAAGGCAATCCTTTAACTGATGAAGAAATGCGCAAACAGCATTTTACAGGGGAGATGATTGCTATATGAATTTAAGCAGAAATAAATTTTTTTGCGGCTGCGCCGTAATTTTAATTTCTCTAATGTTAACGTCGCTTGTTATGGGTGCAGTTAAAAAAGCTGAAATTGAACAGGGCATAAGCAGCAAGGTGGTGCGTTTTCATGTGCGTGCAAACAGCGGAAGCGACAATGACCAAAGTATAAAGCTGAAGGTGAGGGACAATGTGCTTGAGCTTTCCGAGCAGCTTTTGGAAAGCTGTGAAACAAAGGAGGAAAGCCTTGAGGTGCTTGAAAAAAATATTTCCTCTATCGAAAAAGCAGCACAGCAGACGGTTATTGAAAACGGAGGCACAGACAAAGTGAAGGCGGAAATAAGAGAGGAAATTTTTCCTGTAAGAAAATACGGAGAGCTTGTTTTTCCGGCGGGAAAATATACCTCGCTGGTTATAGAAATAGGCAGCGGAAGGGGCAAAAACTGGTGGTGCGTCATGTTCCCAAAGCTGTGCTATATTGATGAAAGCATTGTATCTGACAGCGGAGAAAGCCAAAGTGAGCTTAAGCATATTCTTTCGGAAAATGAATATAATGCAGTAACAGGCAAAAGCGATATTGAAATAGGCTTTAAATTTGCCGAGATTATTGATGATATATTCTGATTTTACGGGGGATGCCATGGGAAAGAAATTGAGAATAATAGCATTTATGGCTGTAATGTGTGCCGCCGTACTGGGCATAAAACACCATAATCAGCCCAAGGCGGTTATGACGGCTGTTTATTCCATAGGCTCAAGGGGAACGAGAATTGAGGCAATACAGCAAAGGCTTGCCGAATATGGATATTACAGAGGAAATATAGACGGAATTTACGGACAAAGCACCTTTGACGCCGTAAAAAATTTTCAGCAGAACAACGGCCTTGTTCCCGACGGAATAGTGGGAGATTCAACCCTTGCGGCGTTAGGGCTGTCCTTTGGCACAGGGCAGGTTACAGAGGCGGAAAGAGAGCTTTTGGCAAGGGTAATATACGGCGAGGGCAGAGGAGAGCCCTATCAGGGACAGGTGGCAATAGGTGCCGTTATACTTAACCGTGTGGGAAGCGAAAATTTTCCCGATACCATAACAGATGTGGTGTATCAAAGCGGCGCTTTTGACGCTGTGTATGACGGTCAGGTTTGGCTTGACCCTGATGAAACGGCATTTGCGGCGGCTGATGACGCCATAGCCGGCTGGGACCCTACAAACGGCGCACTGTACTATTGGAATCCGCAGACAGCCACAAGCAGGTGGATATGGTCTGTTCCCATTACATATTCTGTTGGCAGACATGTTTTTGGAAAGAGGTGAAACGGATAGATTGCTTACGCAAAACTATCCGAATGTATACATTTTTAAATTTCTATTACCGCCCTTACGGGAGATGCGTCGCAGCCCTCTATGTTAAGAGGAAGTGCGTAAAGTCTGCATTTTCCCACAGGGGCGTTTTTTAAATCCGCATATTCCATTATTAATATTTCCCTTTCAAGCAGAAAACGGTGTACTCTGAAATCCTCGTATTCCTCAATGTCCATAGCCTCTGTGCCTATCATTTTTACATGCTTTTGCGCAAGATACTCTGCGCCGTCAAGGGTTATTCCGCAGTGTGCGCCTGAAAATTTAAGCAGAACAATATCGTCTGTATTTATGCTTTGGGCGGCGAAAAATTCCCTGTTGGGTACAGTGGCAGAGTTTATTTCAATAACTACGGCATTGCCGCAGGTTTTTTCGGGAGAAAAAGCAGCTGCACATTTTCCGTTTTCAAAAAAATGTCGAGGAAAATCAATATGCGTTCCAAAATGGCTGCCAAATGAAATGGCATGAACCGAAAAGCCGTCATTTGAAACAGAGCAGACCTCTTCCATGGAAAAAAGCGGGTCGCCGCTGTAAACCGGAGTGTTTTTGTTTAATTTTCGGCTTATATCAATGAGCATAATAATTCTCCTTTGTATTGCTGTTTTTTAAAAAATGGGTTATACTGAGTTTGATATATTTTTTAAAGGAGGTACTTAAAATGGCTTTTCAGGTTACAAAAGATTCTAAAATAGGCGAAATTCTTATGATGGACAGAGGCATTGCCGTTATACTTATGCAGTCAGGCATGCACTGTGTAGGCTGCCCTTCATCAGCAGGCGAATCTCTTGCCGAGGCAAGCATGGTTCACGGCATGGATGTAGACAAGCTTGTTGCTGATATAAATGCTTACCTTGCTTCAAAATAATTTTTGCAAAAAAGCATAAATAAGATAAAAGCCTTGAGTGTTCAAGGCTTTAGGGTGTCGACAAAGTCGACACCCTTCGTCGAAATCAGGATTTCGACGAGTTAAAACAGAAGAATAAACAAAGGGTTCCATCAGCAGATGCCTTGAAACCCTTTGTTTTCCTCGGCGGAAATGAATTCCGCCTGCGGATTCCATTCGGGAAACGGATTTGTTTCCCG
>Ga0129308_1002498_pt1 | contig 15392 bp, 13 predicted proteins | sample L827metagenome_FD_94440 | JGI IMG/M metagenome (GOLD analysis project Ga0129308, IMG submission 94440) | Ring-tailed lemur group fecal microbial communities from Wisconsin, USA - L827 metagenome | ecosystem: Host-associated > Mammals > Digestive system > Large intestine > Fecal | place: USA...
CAATGTTTGACAGATTTTGGTACCAAAGATTGGGAACCTTTGGTGATATTTTTGCCCTGAAGCTAAAAAATCCCTGACAGCCAAAGCTGTCAGGGAAATCTTTATTCTGTGGCCATGGCATGGAACGCGTTGGATGGCAACACATCGGCCAGCTCTACGAGGTAGTGGTTAAAGCCGCCGGTATAGTCATACGCGACCGTTGGAGAGCAGAAGGTCAGCGTGGGGCTTGTACTGACCGGCAGTGCAAGGGTTGCCGAAGCGCCGCAGTCCAGCGCATGGAAAAGGAATACGCCGTCGTGCAGCTGCGCGATGCGCCGGACCAGAGGAAGACCGAGGCCAAGGCCGTGCTTGGGATCGGTTGGCCCGGACTCATAACGGTCGAGCACGCCCTCCAGCGATGCCGATTCCTCGCCGGTGTTCAGGACCTCAATCACAGCCTGATCCTGACAGCGGGAGAGCCGCAGCGTAATGCTGCTGTTTGGACCGGAAAAGCGGATTGCGTTGGCAACCAAATTCAGCAGAGCGCGCTCCAGAAGCTGCCGGTCGGCCATGACCCAGAGGAAGCGCTCCGGCAGCTCGGCGGTCAGGCGAACGCCGGCCTGCGTGCAGAAATAGGAGACGGCCTTTTCCAAATCCTGGAGGAACCCGGTAAGCTCGACGCGGGTTTTGTGCGGATTCAGATGCTCAGACGAGAGCGTGTCCAGGTTGCTGGTCATGCGAAGCAGGCGGTATATGCTCCGATTCAGCTCCGCGGCCCACTGATTTGCCCTTGTGCTGCCATGCTCCTCCAGATAGGGCAGCAGAGAAGCGGTGATGCCGAAAAGGTCGCCCAAAGATTTCCGAAGCGACAGCGCCGCAGCGAGCGCAGAATTCAGCCTCGGCGGCTGCGAGGCGAGCACCAGCACGGTGTCGCGGAAGGGCCGGAGCGTATAGTTCCAGGAGCCGCAGGCGGCGACAGCGGGCGATTGCAGATGCCCGCTGCTGAGAAGTGTGACGAGGTCCTGTTCTGCCAGAGCGGCGTGACGATTGCGAAGAACAATTTCGTTGCTCTGAACCAAAAAAGCAGGTTGTTCCAGACAATCCAGTAGCTCGCGATATCCGGCAAACTCAGTCTGATCCATTGCGTTGCCTCCTTCTGCGTCTTAGGATATGTAAAAAGCGCAGCTTCAACAAGAGAAATCTTGCCATTTGATTATCTGACTGTATTATACCGGAATCGACATAATAAAGCAAGGCTCAATCCTTTAGAAAAGGCGCACCATATCCGGTGTGATCTCTTCCAGACTGTGGGCTCCGCACATGGACATGACTGCCTCCAGCTCGGCGGCCAGCTTCTCCGTCAGGGCCTGGACGCCGGCCGCGCCGCCGCCGTAGACTGCCGTCACATAGGGACGGGCCAGCAGCGCCGCATCGGCTCCGAGGGCCAGGGCCTTAAAGATGTCCGTGCCGCTGCGCAGGCCGCCGTCCACCAGGATCGTCATACCGGAGCCCTTCAACGCCTCCACAATCTCAGGCAGCACTTCGGCGGTGGCGGGACAGCCGGCCAGAACGCGGCCGCCATGGTTGGAGACGACGATGCCGCTGGCGCCGGCCTCCAGCGCCTTTCGCGCGCCCTTGACGGTCATGATGCCCTTCACCAGAAAGGGAACCCCGGACAGCTTCACAATCTCCCGCAGCTCCTCCACGGTTTTGCTGCCCGCGGGCGGCGTCAGACCCTTCAGAAAGGGCAGACCGGCGGCGTCGATGTCCATGGCCACGGCAAAGGCGCCGGACTGCCGGACCAGCTCGAGCTTGTCCCGGATCGTGCCCAGATTCCAGGGCTTGACCGTGGGAATGCCGGTTCCACCGGCGTCCCGGATGCAGCGGGCCGCGCCCTTCATCACTTCGTAGTTGGTGCCGTCGCCGGTAAAGGCGCAGATTCCGGCATCCCGGCAGGCGGGAACAAGGATTTCGTTGTAGCGCTCATCGTCCAGCGCTTCGCCATAGTGGAGGTAGACGGCGCCGACCGGTCCTGCGAAGAAGGGATAGCGGAATTCCCGGCCAAACAGCCGCAGAGAGAGGTCCACCGGACGGTTTTCGCAGATCGTGTCCATATTGACGCGAATTTTTTGCCAGGCATCATAGTTGCGCACGGCGATATCGCCCTTGGCGCCGGGGCCGGGAATGACGTCCCGGCAGGCCGCGCCGTTGCAGACGGGACACGCCTTGCATTTGCCGCCGAGCCGGGTTTTCGCCTGCAGTCTGACTTCCTCAAAGGTCATGATTCAGTTCCTCCTGTTGCTGTATTTTGCAGCGGCGCCTCCCAGGCGGTGACCTCCGGCCAGCCGGTGGTGTCGAAGGCGTCGCGGATGCAGGCCGCGTAGTAGGCGAGCTTTTCCCGCAGCACCGGATAGCTGGGGTCCGAGAAGATCCAGTCCCAGCCGGACATGGCATATTCCAGCACACGGGCCCGGTCCTCTGTGGGGAACGTCCGGGCGTAGGTGTCGGTGAAGCAGTTGCCGTAGTCGTCGGTGTAGATGTCCTCGGGCAGCGTGTAGTAGTCGTAGGTGTAAGAAAAACCCTCCGGATTCAGCGCGATCCAATCCGAGTCGGAATACAGAGCGTCCGTCCGGAAGAGCGCGTCAAATTCCAGCTTGGCATCGATGATGTGGGAGCATTCGTGGTAGAAATTTTGCTCAATCGCGCTCGACTGGTTGAGATCCATCACAACGACGTGCTTGCCGTCGTGATGCTCGACGAAGGCGGCGAAGGAGGTAAAGCCGTTGACCTCCTCCTCGGGCAGCGTTGTAGGCGTCAGCGGACCGGTCAGATTGATCTCGATTTCGCGGCAGGTGTCATAGCAGAGCTGCTCCAGAAAACCGTCCGGATAGCGGGAGAGCGCCGCTTCCAGCGCGTCGAGGCCGGTGGTGATGCGCCAATAGTCCGCATCCTGCTCAACGGTGTAGGTGAAATATTCCGTGTCGCACTGGTCGGCAATTTTGATATGTACGCCGTAGGTTTCGGAGAGCGCCGCGGCGCGGTCATAGAGCTCCTGGGCCGCCGTAGTGCCGCCGGATTCGGAGGCGGCCGGGGGCAGAGCTTCGCTCGCCAGATCTTCGCCGGCCGCCGGCGCGTTCAAATCCCAGAAGAGCAGGCTGACGCCGCCGTTGTAGTCGGTGCAGGTGAAGAAATAGCCGCCGTAGGGCTCGACCCAGACGGGCTTGCTGGTGTAGAGGTTCGAGCCGTCCGCCAGCGTATAGGCGGAGAGGAATGTGCCGTCCCGCCCGTAGAGGGACAGGGTGATGGCCCCGCCGTCGTCGTAGGCGGTGGTCAGCAGGCGGGTGGGGCTGTTCAGCAGCGACGGAAAGGCCTCGCCCGTGTCGATGACACGCGGGTCGCTGCCATACAGGTAGCGGTTGTTGCTGTAAAGAATGCCGGCGAGCCAGGTGTCGCCGTCGTAGGCCATGTCGTAGTAATCGCCCTCGAAGGGAAGCGGTTCCACGGTCCCGGTCTCCAGATTCAGCGTGGCATAGCAGGCCATCTGCGTATCGCCGTCCACATAGCTGAATGTCACAATGCTGCCGCACCGGTTGCTGGTAAAGAGGTTGAAGGCGTTCTCCAGCACGGTCGTCTTTTCCATCGACGGCAGCGCCACGGCCTGGATCCTGTTGGAAGGGGTGAAGCAGTAGGCGACGGAGGCGTCGGCATTGAGATAGAAGGAGCAGTACGAGGAGGACACCCGATAGCCGGCAGTCTGCTGCAGCGCGCTATCCAGAAAGCAGACCGTTCCCAGGTCATAGTCGCAGATGGCGATGGCGTCTCCGCAGATTTCCAGACTGGGCGAGCTGAGGCCGGTCAGCGTGGTCTCGCAGAGCGGGAGGCCGGTATCCAGGCTCAGCAGCGCCAGCCGGAGCTTGATATCGGAGGCGTCGCCGTCGTAGGGGTTGCCGTTGTAGTCCAGACCGACGGCCAGCAGGCAGTCCTGATAGAGATAGAGGTCCTGATAGGCGTTGTCCTCGATGGCCTCATTGGGAACATGCCAGAGAACGCCGCCGTCGTCCAGGGGCTCCTTGCCGTCCAGAATATTCCGGGTGGGCGCGGGCGGTTCCTCTTCCGGCTCTGCCGCGGCTGGGGCCTGGAAATCGGGCTTCCCGTTGTCGGATGGCGCGTCCGGATTGTTGGACGTGCTGGCGCAGCCCGCCAGCAGACAGAGCAGCAGGAGAAGGGCAATCAGTTGTTTCATATGGGACCTCCGGTTTTAAGAGATGGCGGCATGATACATCAAAGCTGCATACAAACGGCATCATCCCCAATATACCACACAACCGGCGGCAATGCTATCCCGAACTGTCGGGAAAATGGGAATAGCACTGGCCCGGTTCGAGCGTGACGCCCCGCTGCTGTGCCAGCTCCGAGACAGTCAGAAAGGTGAAGCCCTGTTCCTTCAGCGCGCGGATCATCGGCGGAAGCGCCTCCAGTGTCCGGCGGTCCAGGTCGTGGAGCAAAATGATGTCTCCGTCCCTGGCGGTATCCACCACCCTGCGGCAGATTGCCGCGCCGGTGTTGCCGGATTTCCAGTCCTCAGGGTCCACAGACCAGAGAATCACCGGGTATCCCTCCAGCGCCGCCTCGTCCTGGACGGCGGGACAGCAGAGTCCGCCAGGCGGGCGCAGCAGCGTCGCCTCGCGGCCCGTGGCCTCCATGATCAGAAGACCGGTCTTTTCCAGCTCCTCCCGGAGGGCTTCGCCGGACAGCCGGTTCATGGGCGTATGGCTGTAGCCGTGGACGCCGAGCTCGTGCTCCGTCGGCCCCAGCAGGGCGGCGGATTCCGGGTATTGCTCCAGCCGGTAGCCGCAGAGGAAGAAGGTGGCCGGCACATCCTCCTCGGAGAGAATGTCCAGCAGCTCCCGGGTCAGCTTCCCGGAGGGGCCGTCGTCAAAGGTCAGAGCCACAGAGGCGGCCTTTGCCGGCACCGCCAGGAGCAGAAGGAGGAGGCAGGTAAAACAAGCGCCCCGAAGGGCGCTTGTGCGGGAGTTGTGCATGGTAATCAGCTCATTTCCAGTTGAATTGCATCGGCGATGGTTCCCTCGGCTGCGAGGAAGGTGATGGTGACGGTATCACCTGTATTCAGGAGAACGGCCTCCCGGCAGTCCGCCGCGCTGATCTGGTAATAGAGCGGGTCGTCCTTCAGCCGGATGAAATAATAGGTGTTGCCCGCAATGACCGCGCTGCGCAGATCCTCGATCTCGCCGGAGACCGTGCTGGAGACAGCGGCCTGGTCCTCCGGCTTGATGACGTTGTCCTTCTGCAGCAGCGCCTGATAGTTGATCTCGCACTCGGCCACCGTGGAGCCTGTGGCGATGATCTGGTACTGCCGCACATTGACCATGGCGTACATCTTGACGAGCTGGTAGCTGTCCTTGAGGGCCATGAAGTAGGTCGGCTCGCCGGAGATATTGAGCAGCAGCGGGAAGGTGGCGCTGTACTTGAGGTCCTGCACCGCGCCGGCGGCGGAGTTCATGGCCGAATATTCCTCTGCGCCGGGGATGGCGTAATACCGGGCCTCCTTGGTCCGCTCGTTGACCAGAATGAAGCCCACGTTGCTCTCGTCGCCGGTGACGGAGGTGATGCCGGTGTAGACCCACACGTCGTCGTCCTGGGCGATGTAGTTATAGCCCTCGGTGGTGGCGGTGACGTTCTTCTGCCCGAAGAGGGAGTTCCAGAAGCCGCCCTGGTAGGCGCCGTGGTAGTCGTACTGTTGGATAATCAGGTCGGCGGTGCAGACCCGGTCCACCCAGGTGGGAACATCCTCCATGGCATAGTAGGTGCATTCGCCGGTGACGGCGTTGCAGAGGACGGCGCCCTTGACGTCGCTGCCGCCAAAGAGACCGATGCGCTTGGTCAGCACGGAGGCCACCCACCAGGGGTTGCCGCTGTCGTCGATCTCAAAGTTGACGTCGTCAAAGAGGAAGGTGGGGTATTGCAGCCGCAGGTGCCGCTGGAGGTTCCGGAAGAACAGCTCCGAGGGGGAATAGCGCATTCCCTGGTCCAGTCTGGTCACGCTGGCCTCCTGGGTGACCATATCCACCATCAGATAGGCGGGAAGGCCCTCCTTCTGGTTGTTCATCCATTTGAAAAAGTCGCCATATTCGAGGTAGGTCACGCGCACCGGACGGTTCTGGTAGTTGATCTGGGCATAGGAGGAGGAGACCTCGAACTGGGAGACCATGTCGCTCAGCTCGCCCAGCTTCCGGTTGCCCAGCATCTGAGCGGAGCTGTCGTCCAGCATGGGGATCTGGTCGAAGGAAATTTCCGCCACGTCCTGTGCAAAATCGCCTTCCTCCGGAACGAGCAGGGCGGCGTAGTCCTTCGCACGGAACAGCGGCGCGGAGACCAGATAGCCCACAACTATGACGGCGATCAGCAGCGCGGCCAGAATCAACGGAATTTTGCAGCGGTCCTTGATGTATTGGACCGCCTCCCGCGGGTCTTCCCGGATACCTGCGCCGGAGGTGGCCAGGCTCAGGAGCATGTAGACCACCAGAGTGAGGAGCAGGAAGCGGTAGAGACCGCCGTCCTGCGGGTTCAGGGCCGGCAGGGCAAAATAAAAATAGATCAGCGCGAAGATAACTGTAATTAAAATGTTCAAAGCGATGCGTTTTATTCCTTTGCCGGAATTTTTGCTGTTGTAGGTGCGTCTCATAGCGGCAGCCTCCTTTTTTGTATCGTATCTTGAAGTATAATAGCTACATCTTTTCTGGTTCCCGGCGCAGCCGGGGAGGAAAAGGTCGATTCTCAAGTATAATAGCCATCTTGTGGCTATTATACCATGAAGCGATGAAAAATGGTATACTGTCCGTCGTTTTTTTCAATTTCCGGCGCAGCCGCACGGCGGCTTCGATACCATGAATTGACGGACAGATCAAAATGGATTAAAATAGCCGTACCAGAAATCTTTGGGGAGGCGGCGCAATGGTTCAGGTTCTCTGTCCGATTTGCGGAAAACCCTTGACGCAGGGGCAGGCGCGGTGGTTTTGCGGGAAGGGGCACAGCTTCGATGTGGCCCGGCAGGGCTATGTCAATCTGCTGCCTGTCAGCCAGAAGCATTCAAAACGGCCCGGCGACACGCGGGAACAGGTGGCGGCCCGGCGGGAATTTCTCGACAGCGGCGTCTATCTGCCGGTGGCGGAGACGCTGCGGGAGCTGGCCGGCGCGGCGCGGCCGCATACGATGCTGGACGTGGGCTGCGGCGAGGGCTACTATCTGACAAAGGTACAGGCGTCGCTGCCGGAGCTGGAAGGCTGGGGCGTGGATATTTCCAAGGACGCGGTCCGCTATGCCGCCGTGCGGAACAAGCGCGCGACATTTCTGACGGCCACGGCCTCCCATCTGCCCTTTGCGGACGGCCAGTTTGACGTGCTCTCCTCCGTGTTCGCGCTGACGCTGCCGGAGGAGTTTGCCAGGGTGCTGCGGCCCGGCGGCCGCTTTCTCCAGGTGACGGCCGGAGAGGACCACCTGTTGGGCCTCAAATCCGTCATCTATCCGGAAATTTTCCACAAGGACAAGCAGCCGGAGACCGCGCTGCCGGGTTTTGCTCTGGAAGCAAGCCGGATGCTGGAGTTTGAATTTACGCTGGAGTCGAACGCGGCGGTGATGCAGCTTCTTGCTATGACGCCCCACTTTCTGCGGATCACAAAGGAGGGGCTGGACCGGGCGCAGTCCACAAACCGCCTGACCGACCGGGCGCAGGTCTGCTTTCGTGTTTACAGACGGGCATGAATTGTGCTATACTATACAGAAATGAAAATGTGCGCAGGAGTATGCTATGATCGAAAAATTGCAGCTTGTGGAAAATAAATACGAGGAGCTGCTGGACAAGTCCCAGCGGCCGGACTTCTATGCGGATCCGAAGCTGGCGGCGAAAATTTTGAAGGAGCTGGAGGAGCTGCGGCCGGTTGTAGCGGCGTTTCGCGACTATCAGAGGGCTGGACAGGAGATGGAGGAGGCCAGGGAGCTGATGGCCGAGGGCCTGGACCCGGAGATGAAGGCGCTCTGTCAGGAGGAGTTTGCCGCGGCCAAGGCCCGGCAGGCGGAGCTCCAGGAGGAATTGAAGCTCCTGCTGCTGCCCAGGGACCCCAACGACGACAAGAGCGTCATCATGGAGATTCGGGGCGGCGTCGGCGGCGAGGAGAGCGCCCTGTTTGCGCACAGTTTGTTCCGGATGTACCAGATGTATGCCGACAAGCGGCACTGGCAGCTCGAGCTGCTCAACTACAATGAGACGGAGCTGGGCGGCGTCAAGGAGGCGGACTTTATCATCAACGGCAGGGGCGCATGGTCCCGGCTGAAGTTTGAGTCCGGCGTCCACCGGGTCCAGCGCGTGCCGGAGACCGAGTCCTCCGGCCGTATCCACACCTCCACGGCCACCGTGGCTGTGCTGCCGGAGATGGAGGAGGTCGACGTGGAGATTCGCCCCGAGGACATCGAGATGCAGGTCTACCGGTCCTCCGGCGCCGGCGGCCAGCACATCAACAAGACCTCCTCGGCGGTCCGGCTGATCCACAAGCCCTCGGGCATCGTGGTGGCCTGCCAGGAGGAGCGCAGCCAGGTCCAGAACCGGGAGAAGTGCATGCGCATGCTGGCCTCCAAGCTCTATGAGATCGAGCAGGAGCGGGTGATCTCCGAGCATGCCGCCGAGCGGAAGAGCCAGGTGGGCACCGGCATGCGCAACGAGCGTATCCGCACCTACAATTTCCCCCAGGGCCGCGTGACGGACCACCGCATCGGCCTGACGCTCTACAAAATTGACGCCGTCATGGACGGCGATCTGGACGAACTCATCGACGCGCTGGTGACCGCCGAACAGGCGGAGAAGCTCCAGCACACGGAAAAGGACGATATGGAATGAACACTCTCTATCTGAAGGCCGGGGACGCGGACACTGTGGAGACCGCCGCCCGGCTGATCCTGGAAGGCCGGCTTGTCGCCATCCCGACGGAGACGGTCTACGGCCTCGGGGCCAACGCCCTGGACCCGGAGGCGGTCCTCCACATCTTCGAGGCCAAGGGCCGCCCCCAGGACAACCCGCTGATTCTCCATATCGCGGACCCGGCGGACATGACCCGCTACTGTCACGACGTCCCGGACACGGCCTGGAAGCTGGCGGCACGGTTCTGGCCCGGCCCGCTGACCATGGTGCTGCCGGTCCGGAGCGACGTCGTGCCGGGCCGCACCACGGCGAATCTCGACACGGTGGCGGTGCGCTGCCCGGAGGTGGCGGTGACGCGGGAGATCATCCGGCGCGCCGGCGTGCCCATTGCCGCCCCGTCCGCCAATCTCTCCGGCAAGCCCTCGACGACGACGGCCCGGCATGTGCTCCATGACTATGGGACCGAGGGGAAAATTGCCGCTGTCGTGGACGGCGGTCCCTGCCGTGTCGGCGTTGAATCCACGATTGTGGACCTCCATGAGGAGAGGCCCCGGCTTCTGCGGCCCGGCGGCATTACGCCGGAGCAGCTTCGGGAGGTGCTGGGCGAGCTGATTGTCGACAAGGCCGTCGTCTCCCAGATTGACCCGGACGAGGTCGTCCGGGCGCCGGGAATGAAGTATAAGCACTACGCCCCGAAGGGAGAAGTCGTCATTTTAAAGGGGACCGCCGAGGCCGCTGCCCGCTACGTCCGCAGCCATGCGGCGCCGGACATGGCGGTGCTCTGCTATGAGGAGGAGCTGCTGCTCTATCGGGGGCTGGCCGCGGTGGCCTATGGCCGGCGGGATGACCTCGATTCTCTGGCCCATGGCCTGTTCGCGGCTCTGCGGGATTTGGATGAGGCCGGGTATGCCATGATCTATGCCCGCTGTCCGGAGGAGGGCGGCGTAGGCTACGCGGTGCAGAACCGGCTGAAAAAGGCGGCGGGATTCCATATTCTGGAGGTGTGAGCCATGGTCATCGGCCTGACAGGTGGCTCCGGCTGCGGAAAGACGACGGCCCTTACCGTGCTGCAGGAGCTGGGCGCGGTGTGCTACGACGCCGACGCGGTCTATCACGAGCTGCTGCGGACCGACGCGGCGATGCTCCGGGAGATCGGCGCAGCCTTTCCCGGCAGCGTGGAGAACGGCGTTTTGCAGCGGAAACGGCTGGGCGCGCAGGTGTTCGGCAATCCGGAGGCGCTGCGGCGGCTCTCCGCGATCACCCATCCCTATGTGGTCCGGGCCATCCGGGCGCAGCTTGGGCCGGGCCTCTCGGTCATCGACGCTTTCGGCCTGATCGAGAGCGGCCTTGGCGCGCTCTGCGACTGCACGGTGGCCGTCACGGCCCCGACAGAGGCCCGCGTCGAGCGGCTGATGGCCCGGGAGGGCGTCTCCCGGACGTATGCGGAGGCGCGCATCGCGGCGCAGAAGACCAATGAGGAATTTTCTGCCTCCTGCATGCTTACACTGTGCAACGACGGAAGCCGGGAGGCGTTCCGTGAAAAATGTCGAACAATATTTGAAAAATGGATAAAGGAGAAAGAAACAGATGGAAAACCTGATGTATGCACCGAAAAACGGCTTTGACCGGCTGACGGACCGGGACCGGGAAGAAATGGAGGGCTACTGCCGCCGCTATATGGACTTTATGGACCGGGCGAAGACGGAACGGGAGGCCGTCACAGAGACCATCCGCATCGCTGAGGAGCATGGCTTCCGGGAATTCCAGGCCGGCATGGAGCTGCAGCCCGGCGACCGCGTCTATGCCAACAACCGGGGCAAGGCCATTCTGTTCGCCGTGATCGGCCGGGAGCCGCTCTCCGAGGGCTGCCATATCACGGCGGCCCATGCGGATTCGCCGCGGCTGGACCTCAAGCCCAATCCACTCCACGAGGAGAGCGAACTGGTCTATTTCAAGACCCACTACTATGGCGGTATCAAAAAGTACCAGTGGACCGCCATACCGCTGGCAATCCACGGCGTCATCACCACCCAGGACGGCACCGTACATACGGTTACGATTGGTGAGGATGCAGGCGATCCCATCTTCTGCGTCACGGATCTCTTGCCCCATCTGGCGGCGGATCAGATGAAGAAGACCCTGGCCGACGGCGTCACCGGCGAGAGCCTGCGGGTGCTGCTCGGCTCCCAGCCCATCGAGGGCGAGGAGGGCGACCGCGTCAAGAAAAATGTCCTGCGGATGCTGCATGAGAAATATGGCATCGTCGAGGAGGACCTGCTCTCCGCTGAGCTGACCATGGTGCCCGCCGGCAAGTGCCGCGACGTGGGCCTGGACCGCAGCATGATGTCCGCCTACGGCCACGACGACCGGGTCTGCGCCTATGCGGAGTTCGAGCCGATGCTGACCATGGAGACCCCGACCTATACCGCCGTCTGCATCCTGGCGGACAAGGAGGAGATCGGCTCCGTCGGCGTCTCGGGCATGCAGAGCCGGTTCTTTGAAAGCTTTATGGCCGACCTCTGCGATCTGCAGGATGTCAAGCTGCGCCACTGCCTGGCGGCCTCGGTCTGCCTGTCCGCCGACGTGAGCAACGCCTACGATCCCCTCTATGCCGAGACCTGCGACAAGCAGAACAACAGCCGCATGAACTACGGCATTGCCCTCTGCAAGTATACGGGTTCCCGGGGCAAGGGCGGCGCGTCCGACGCCTCCTCTGAGCTGTTTAACGAGATTCGCACGCTCTTCAACCGGGAGGGCGTCCTCTGGCAGACTGCCGAGCTGGGCAAGGTCGACCAGGGCGGCGGCGGCACCGTGGCCTGCTATATGGCCAACCGGAATATCGATACGCTGGATGCCGGTGTGCCTGTGCTGTCCATGCATGCCCCGATGGAGGTCGTCTCCAAGCTCGACGCCTATATGACTATGAAGGGCATGCGCGCGTTCTATCTGGCCAAGTGAGCCGGTCCGCGGCAAGAAAAAACGCGGAATATCCCAATGATAACGCCACATAAGAGAGCAATTTGAAAATCAGATTGGAATACAATTTTATGGGCGCTGCAAGGGCAAAAAGCACCGAGAAAGGCAGAAATGCTTTTCTTGGTGCCTTTTTATATCTAAAAAAGCGCACGCGGCAGCAACAGCGGGTTGCTTGCTTCACCTGCATAGTTTGGATTATAATGGGCTTGAGGTGATAGCTTTATGGAAACAAAAAATATTATTTTTGAATTGCGGACAAAAAATGGGTTGTCGCAGGATGAACTTGCGGGGAAGGTATATGTAACCCGGCAGGCGGTGTCTCGCTGGGAAAACGGTGATACCACGCCCAATACGGAAACATTAAAGCGATTATCCAAACTGTTTGATGTTTCCATTAATACGCTTTTGGGCTCGCCACGTCAGTTGGTTTGCCAATGCTGCGGAATGCCTTTAGAGGATTGTAATATTAGTAAAGAAATAGATGGAGTATTTAATGAAGAATACTGTAAATGGTGTTATTCAGACGGCGAATATACATATCACAGTATGGATGATCTGATCGACTATTGTGCCGAACATATGGCAAACGAACATTTTACTTCTAAGCAGGTGCGGGAATATATGAAAAATATGCTGCCTAAACTTAATTATTGGAAGCGGTATGTCAATCTCGGCGGCATGGAAAAACTGTAAAATTTTTAGATGACGGCGCTGCCTATCCCGGAATTAGCTTGAGAGCGCATTCGGCGGAAACAGGTGTTTTGGTCCGATTGCAAATAGGGAATTTCTGCTTGTCTGTATTTACGAAGAAAACGGTGCAAATCCGGAACTTGTCCTTTATAAAATTGAAAAACGGTGTAACCCATTTTACTGAGTTACACCGTACCCTGCATAAAAACTTCCTTATCTGGCGTTGCCAAAGGGATACTCTGCGTCTCTTTTGCCTTTTAGGCGGGATCCTGCGAAGACAGGCGGCCCGTCTCCAGCAGGTGCCGGGCGACGTACACGCCGCTTGCCGACGCATGGGCCAGCGAATGGGTTACGCCGCTGCCGTCGCCGATGACGAACAGGCCGGGATGCCGCGTCTCCAGATTCTCGTCGATTGCGACCTCCATGTTGTAAAACTTGACCTCCACGCCGTAGAGCAGCGTGTCGTCGTTGGCGGTGCCGGGCGCAATTTTGTCCAGCGCGTAGATCATCTCGATGATGCCGTCAAGGATACGCTTGGGAATCACGAGGCTCAGGTCGCCGGGCGTCGCGGTCAGGGTCGGGGTGACGAAGGACTTGGCCAGACGCTTGGCCGTGCTGCGCTGGCCGCGGATGAGATCGCCAAAGCGCTGCACAATCACGCCGCCGCCCAGCATATTGGACAGCCGCGCGATGCTCTCGCCGTAGCCGTTGCTGTCGTGGAAGGGCTCGGTAAAGTGCTTGGAAACGAGCAGGGCGAAGTTGGTGTTTTCCGTCTGCCGTGCGGGATCCTCGTAGCTGTGGCCGTTGACCGTGATGATGCCGTTGGTGTTTTCGGTGACGACCGCCCCCTTGGGATTCATGCAGAATGTCCGCACCAGGTCCTGATATTTCTCTGTCTTGTAGACGATCTTGCTCTCATAGAGCTCGTCGGTGATGGACTGGAACACCTCCATGGGCAGCTCCACACGCACGCCGATATCGACGCGGTTCGACTTGGTCGGGATGTCCAGTTCTGCGCATACGCCCTCCATCCACTTGCTGCCGCTGCGGCCGACGGAGATGATGCAGGATGTGCCGGTGTAGGCGCCGCCGTCTGTGACGACCTCGAAGCCGCCGTCAACCTTGTGGACGGCGCGAACCGGCGTCTGGAAATGGAAGTCCACCTTGTCCTTCAGCGCGTCGTAGAGGTTGGTCAGCACTTCGTAGTTGATATCCGTGCCGAGATGACGGACAGAGGCGTCCAGCAGATGCAGGTTGTTGCGCAGGCATTCTTTTTTAAACGAGGTGTTGGCTGTGGAATAGAGGCGGGTTTTTCCGCCGCCATAGCGGACGTTGATCTCGTCGACATAGTGCATCAGCTCCAGCGACTTCTGCTTGCCGATGTACTCGTGCAGGGTGCCGCCAAAGGCGTTCGTAATATTATATTTTCCGTCCGAGAACGCGCCGGCGCCGCCGAAGCCGTTCATGATTGCGCAGGTCTTGCAGTGGACGCAGCTCTTGATTTTCACGCCGTCGATGGGACATTTCCGCTTGTTGAGGCAATTGCCGCTCTCGAACACGGCAACGCGCAGCGCCGGCGCAAGGCTCGAAAGCTCATAGGCCGAAAAGATGCCGCCGGGACCGGCGCCGACAATGATGACGTCATAATTCATATTCATACGGGCACTCCTTTAAAATATTGCAAACGATACCTGCTTCCGGTAAAAATCCGTCACAGTCTCTTCAAATGCGTCGATATTCTCCCACTTTGCGATGGGCGGGATGTCGCATCCGGAGGAAATTACAAAATTCGGCGCATGGCAGCAGGCGGTCAATACGGCGAGCGTCTCGGCGCGAATCTCCTCCACGCTGCCAAAGGCAAAGGTCGCGGGGCTGACATTGCCCATGCAGAGCACGTCCTCCGGGCAGCGGGCAACGGCCTGCGAGAGGTCGATTGCGTTTCCAAAGTGATAGCCGCCAGCGCCGACGCGCAGAATGGAGTCCATCATGGAGAGCGTGCTGTTGCCGCAGTTGTGATAGATCACAAGGAAGTCCTCCGACTGCACGCACTCGACGATTTCCCGGACGTACGGCTCCGAAAATTCCTCCGCAAACTTCGGGGAAAGCATACCGGTCAGCGGCTCCGCCATCACGATGCCGTTGGCGCCGGTCTCCCGGTAAGCGCCGATGTACGACTGGATGAACGCCGTACACTTCCGCATTACAGTGTGCACCATTTCCGGCTTTTTTCTGCACGCCTTCATGATCGCGGTCACGCCGATCAGACGGCCCGCGAGAGAAAACGGCCCGATCACGCCCGCCAGTACGGGGCGGTCTGTGATCTCCTCCACCGCCTGCTTCATCGCATCGATATAGATCTGCGTTCTGCCGGCGCCGATCTCCGGCACCGCAAGCTGCTCCGCCTCCTCCTGCGTCGAGACAATGGAGCCGACCACCGTGGGCACCTCGTTGTCGCCCACCTGGATTTCCGCGCCAAAGGCCTCTGCCTCCAGCGACAGGTCCATCATGCTGACGGCTGCCAGCCAGTCGTTGCGTTCGGAAAGCCGTTTCATGGCCTGCGCCTGTGTATGGCTGTCGCTGATCAGGGTGCGAACGGAGATCCCCATCTCCTGAATAATGGGAAACGTCAGAATCGGCATCGGCTTTTTCTTCTGTGAAGCGATCACCGCCTGCTTCCATTCCTGCATGTTTGCTCTCATACTTCTGTTCCTCCTTGTCTTTCTGCCGTTACACAGCGGAATTATGCGAACCTTCGCCTTCTATTCCAGATTCATGCTTTTTAAAAACCGCGCCGCAAACTGCGCGTTGCCGGAGAGCG
>Ga0129308_1002499_pt1 | contig 15383 bp, 14 predicted proteins | sample L827metagenome_FD_94440 | JGI IMG/M metagenome (GOLD analysis project Ga0129308, IMG submission 94440) | Ring-tailed lemur group fecal microbial communities from Wisconsin, USA - L827 metagenome | ecosystem: Host-associated > Mammals > Digestive system > Large intestine > Fecal | place: USA...
AAAGGTATTGATATTATACGTATTGATGCAGTGCCTTATATCTGGAAGGAATTGTATACACCGTGCCGGAATCTTCCTCAGGTGCATACCATTGTCCGTATGATGCGCATGATTGGAGAAATCGTATGCCCGGGGATTTTGCTTCTCGGGGAGGTCGTTATGGAGCCGGAAAAGGTGGTTCCTTATTTTGGTACGGTGGAAAAGCCGGAGTGCCATATGCTCTACAACGTGACCACGATGGCCACAACATGGCATACGGTGGCCACGAGGGATGTACGGCTTTTGAAGCAGCAGTTGGATATTGTAAATAGATTGCCGAAGGAATATGTTTTTCTCAATTATCTGCGGTGTCATGATGATATCGGCTGGGGACTGGATTACGGTTCTCTTATGCAGGAAGGGATTGGTGAACGGTCCCATAAACAGTATTTAAATGATTATTTCCAGGGTTATGCGGGCGCAAGCAACAGCAGGGGAGAGCTTTATAATGCGGACCCGTTGACAGGGGATGCCCGTTTCTGCGGAACGACGGCTTCCATGTGCGGTATTGAGAAAGCTTTGGACGAAGCGGGAAATGTGAATTCTCCGGCCCTTGAGCGGGCTGTACGGATGGATGTTATGCTCCATGCCTATATGTTCATGCAGTCCGGAATTCCGGTCATTTACGGCGGCGATGAAATCGGTCAGTTAAATGACTACAGTTATAAAGAGAATCCCCATAAGGCGGCGGATTCACGGTATATCCACCGGGGAGCCATGGACTGGAAGGCTGCCGGACAGATTGCTGATGAGGCAACAGTGGCCGGAAAAATATTCAGCCAGCTTGATCGGTTGGAGAAAATCCGTAAAAGTGAAAAAGTATTCATGGCGGATGCAGATACATGGACAATAGAAACATGGGATTCCAGTGTTTTGTGTATTGGCAGATATTATGAAGGTGAAAAAATTCTCGGCCTGTTTAATTTCAGCGAATATGATAAAACAGCCTGGATCAACGAAACGGATGGAACCTATGTGGATATGATTTCCGGTCAGCCGATGCAGGCTTCCGGAGTCAATATTCCAGCATACGGATTTTACTACTTAAAGAAAGAAAATGAGCCGGGAGGGGATAGCGATGAAACCCTATGATGTGACAGCTTTAGGCGAATTATTGATTGATTTTACAGAAAATGGAACCAGTATGCAGGGAAATCCGGTACTGGAAGCCAATCCGGGCGGCGCGCCGTGCAATGTGCTTGCCATGCTGAACCGCCTTGAACATAAGACCGCCTTTATCGGTAAGATTGGACAGGATATGTTTGGGGACCAGCTTGAGTCTGCTCTTAAAGAAGTCGGAATTGACACGAGAGGGCTTAAAAGAGATGAAAATGTGCATACAACGTTGGCTTTTGTTCATACACTGGCGGACGGTGACAGAGAGTTTTCATTTTACCGGAATCCCGGTGCAGATATGATGCTCTCTGAGGATGATATCGATGAGGATTTAATCGCATCCAGCAAGATTTTCCATTTTGGTTCCTTGTCTATGACGGATGAGACATGCCGCAAAGCGACACGGAAGGCCATTAAAATTGCTGAAGAGTCCGGGGCGTTGCTGTCTTTTGACCCGAATCTGCGGGAGCCTCTCTGGCGGACTCTTTCTGAGGCGAAAAGAGAAATTTTATATGGCATGGAACATTGTCATATTCTGAAAATATCTGATAACGAAATTCAATGGCTGACCGGGCTTGAGGATTTTGACGAAGGAATTGACGTGCTTCAGCGAAGATTTCATATTCCTTTGATATTGCTGTCTCTCGGAAAAGAGGGCAGCCGTGCTTATACCAATAATCTCTGTGTTTCTAAGGCGGCCTACAGTCAGGAACACACTATTGAAACAACAGGCGCGGGAGATACATTCTGCGCCTGCATCCTCCATTATATTTTGAACCATGGTTGGAAAGAATATAACGAAAACGAGCTGAGTGAAATGCTTGGCTTTGCCAATGCGGCGGCTTCGATCATCACGACGAGAAAAGGCGCTCTGCGTGTGATGCCGCGAAAGGAAGAAATTTTATGTCTCTGCGATTAAGTGGTGAACCTTATTCCGAATATGTGAAATACATGCGGCTTGGAAAGAAGGAGAAAGAAGAACTTCAGATTCTTGATGAAATCCTTGAGAAAAATCATGTGGTGACAGTGGGAGAAGTGCCTCTTGGTCTGGTTCAGATTCCGATCGATCAGATGGCCGGAACGAAAAGTGCCAGCAGAGGGGAGTCTTTCAGTAAGAGTTTCTATCCGATTTTATCTGAAAAATCCGAGTTTGCCCAGAAGTGGATGTCTTTGTACAGATCCCATCTGGAAGAGGGTATCAGGGAGCCGATCAAAGCCTATGAGTTCATGAATAAATTTTATGTGGAAGAGGGGAATAAACGGGTCAGTGTCCTCAAATGTGTGGGAGCCGTTTCTATTCCGGGAACGGTTACCCGGATTCTCCCGGCCAGAACCGGAGAAAAAGAAAACCGTATTTACTATGAATTTGTGGATTTTTACCGTTTGTCCGAGTTGAACGATCTCTGTTTTTCTGAGGAAGGCAGTTATGCGAAACTCCAGCGTCTTGTCGGGAAGCGTCCGGATGAGAAATGGAACGATGATGACCGGATGAACTTCCATTCGCTTCATTTGAGATTTAAGACCATTTATGAAGAAAAGGGCAAGACAAATCCGGGAGGGACTGTCGATGATGCCCTGCTGACGTTTCTGAATGTATATGATTATTCTGAACTTATAAATTTAAGTATTTCGGAATTAAAAGCCAAGATTTTGAAGTCATGGGAGGAATTGAAGCTGCGGGAGGGAAGTATTCCTGAGCTGAGTATGTCTCCGGAAGAGAAGGTCGGAAAGAAGATCAATATTCTGGCCCATCTCCTTCCAATCAGTGCCTCAAAGCTGAACATTGCTTTTATTCATGAAAAAACGGCAGAGACATCGGCCTGGACCTATGCCCATGAACTGGGAAGGCTTCATCTGCAGAAGGCCTTTGCCGATGAAATCCATACCTCCTGTTATGACGGGGCCACGGAAGAAAATGTCGGACAGATGATCGAACGGAGTATTGCCGACGGCAATAATTTGATTTTTACGACCTCGCCTCCGCTTTTAAAGGGCAGCCTGAAATCGGCCATCGAACATCCGGAAGTGAAAATACTCAATTGTTCATTGAATACATCGCATAAATATATCCGGACTTATTATGCGCGGATGTATGAAGCTAAGTTTTTGATGGGAGCCATCGCCGGAGCCATGACAGAAAATGATAAGATTGGTTATCTGGCCGATTATCCGATCTATGGAATGACAGCCAATATAAATGCTTTTGCCCTTGGAGCGAAGATGGTGAATCCTCGGGCAAAGATATATCTGGAATGGACTACATTAAAGGGCCACGATCCTTTTCAAACCTTCCGTAATCATGAAATTACTTATATTTCAGGTCAGGATATGATCACGCCTGTGCTGGCGTCCCGGCATTTTGGCCTGTACTGGGATGGCGGGGATTATCCAGTGAACCTGGCCATGCCTGTCTGGCATTGGGGAAAATTTTATGAACAGATGATTCGTAAGCTGATGAAAGGCGCCTGGAAGGATGATGAAATATCTGATGAGACCCGAGGTTTAAATTACTGGTGGGGAATGTCTGCGGGAGCCATTGAGGTCATCTGTTCCAAGCATCTGCCGATCGGTACGACACGACTTATCGAATTGCTTAAAAATACCATATCTTCCGGCGGGTTTAATCCTTTTGCCGGGGTATTATATTCTCAGGAAGGTGTTGTCCAGATGGATATGGACCGGTCATTTTCCCCGGAAGAAATTGTAACTATGGATTGGCTGGCAGAAAATGTGATCGGTTATATTCCTGAGATGGAGGAACTGGTAGAGCAGGCGAAACCCGTCGTTTCCACCCAGGGATTGGGCGCAAAGCAGGGACTCGGAGGAAAGGCATAAATGAAAATTTTGGCGGTCAGTGATGTGGAATCCCCCTATTACTGGGACTATTTTGAACAGAAAAAACTGGATGGTATTGATTTGATTTTAGCTTGCGGTGATCTGGACCCGGAATATCTGTCCTTTTTGGCAACTTTTTCCCATGGACCGCTGCTCTATGTCCATGGAAATCATGATGCAAAGTATGCAGAAATTCCTCCGGAAGGCTGTATTTGTATTGATAACAAAATATATGTGCATCAGGGAATACGCATCCTGGGTCTGGGAGGTTCGATGCGTTATTGTCCGGGTGAATATCAGTATACGGAATGGGAAATGAAAAAGAGGGTACTTCGTATGAAGCTGCCGCTTTTAATTAATCATGGTTTTGACATTCTCATGACCCACGCGCCGGCTTATCAGCTTGGAGATGGTGAAGACCTGCCCCATCGGGGATTTCAGGTATTCAGGACATTGCTTGATGATTATCAGCCTCGTTATTTTGTTCATGGACATGTCCATCCAAATTATAATGTGGATGCCAAAAGATGTCTGGATTATGGAAAAACGAAGATTTACAATACCTATGAACGCTATATTTTTGAATACTAGAAAAACCGCTCACGGCCTGTCGGCTGAGAGCGGTTTGCTTTTTAATTGAACATTTTTAAAATCTGGGCTTTTGGCATCGCACCAACAATTTTGTTGATGATTTCGCCATTTTTCATAGCTACAAGTGTCGGAACACTCATCACCTGGAAAGTTCTTGCCAAATCGAGGTTTCTATCGACGTCCAGTTTGCATACTTTAATGTCCGGACGCTCGTTGGCGATTTCGTCAACTACTGGGGAAACCATCTTGCAAGGTCCGCACCATGTAGCAAAGAAATCGATGAGAACCGGTTTATCAGATTCAATGACTTCCTTCTGGTAATTTTCCTGAGTCAATTCAATAACAGCCATAATATTACTCCTTTCATGTATCTTTAACTTTCCCTGACAGGCATGTTTTGATGCACATCAGGTGAAATTATGTTGTCTTACTCAGGATAGCACATCTGAGTGAAAAAAGACAGACTATTTTTCAAAATGCCAATTGAAAATAAATATCAAATATCGTATAGTAAGTAATGAGTAAAAGACATATGAAGGGGTTGTAAAAATGGAGTACGTAACACTTGGAAAAACAGGACTTAAAATCTCCCGCATGGGTTTTGGCGGTATTCCGATTCAGAGGATTGATGCGGCAGGTACAAAAAAATTAATGGAAATGATGGCAGAAAAGGGGATTAACTATATTGATTCTGCCAGAGGATATACGGTCAGCGAGAGCTTTATCGGCGAAGGAATCGAAGGTATGCGGGAAAAATTCGTACTGGCTACAAAAAGTATGTCCCGCACAAAAGAAGCGATGGCAAAGGATATCGAAATAAGTTTAAATAATTTCCGTACAGACTACATTGATTTATATCAGATTCACAATCCAAATATGGAACAGTTTGAACAGGTCATTGGACCGGATGGCGCCCTGGAGGCTTTAATGGAAGCGAAGGCTGCAGGCAAAATCGGTCATCTTGGCCTTACAGCCCATTCCCTTGAAGTATTTGAAAAGGCCCTTGAGATGGACTGGGTAGAAACCATTATGTTCCCATATAATATCGTGGAGCGTCAGGGTGAAGAGCTTATACATAAATGTCATGAAAAAAATATTGGTTTTATCGATATGAAGCCATTGGCCGGCGGAGCCATTGAAGACGGGCGTCTGGCATTGCGATTTGTCTGTGCCAATCCGGATGTGACTGTGGTCATTCCGGGTATGTATGATGTTTCTGAAATCGAAAAAAACATGGAAGCCGTCGAGGCAGCAGAGCCGTTGACCGAAGAAGAACTGGCAGCTATGGAACAGGTCCGTAAACAGCTCGGCACGAATTTCTGCCGCCGCTGCAATTACTGTCAGCCATGTACAGCCGGTATTAATATTTCCGGATGTTTTCTGTTTCAGGGATATCTGGACCGCTATGGTCTTGGCGATTGGGCGAAGGACCGCTACAGTGCTATGCCTGTAAAAGCCAGCGCCTGCGTGGATTGCGGTGCCTGTGAGACCCGCTGCCCATACAATTTGCCAATCCGGGATATGCTCAAAAAATGTGCGGAAGAATTTGGCGAATAAAAGCTTTGACAGATCATGTAAAAAATGTCCGGGATTGCAGGAAAAATCTTGTTATTCCGGACGTTTTATGGTATACTGTAAACGTCGTTAAATGACATTAAATTCTGGGGCATTGGTGCAGTGGGAGCACGCCACACTGGCAGTGTGGAGGTCAGGGGTTCAAGTCCCCTATGCTCCAGTTCTTTTTTTATTAAAAAAATAGCACCTGTACAGGTGCCGGAGCTATGTAAGCCGCCTACTTTAACAGAGTGGGTGGCTTACTTATTTTTTATTTATTACGGATCAATTTTCATCAGGGCCACGGGATTTGTTGGAATATAGTGAAATTCAGAGAGAGACCAGAAATGGTCTTTTTTAATATACTAATATAGAAGAGGTGTAGAGATTAAGAAAGGAAAGTGTTTTTATGGAACAGGTAATGAATTATGTGAAACCAGAACTATTGATTTTAACAGTAGTGTTGTATTTTGTAGGCGTTGGCCTGAAAAAAGCCCAGGCAGTAAAGGATAAATATATCCCGCTGATTAACGGAGCTATTGGGATTATACTGTGTACCATTTGGGTATTTACGACATGTGCGTGCGGTACACCGAAGGGCATTGCAACGGCAGTTTTTACAGCCATTACCCAGGGTATTCTGGTGGCTGGATTAAGCACATATGTGAATCAGGTAATTAAACAGAAAATGAAGGAGGAGTAGGATATGAAAGTAGTAGATGTAAGCACATGGCAAGGGAAAATTAATTGGGATGAAGCCAAAAAACATATTGACGGCGTTATTATCCGCTGTGGATATGGCGATGATATTGGAAGTCAGGATGATGAACAGTTTCTGAGGAATATCTCGGAATGTGAACGACTTGCTATCCCACATGGTGTTTATCTTTATTCTTACGCAACGAATGAGGCCCATATGCAGTCAGAAGTTAATCATATCCTTCGGCTGATTACGGGTCGAACGCTGCAGTTCCCTGTGTATATCGACCTGGAAGATGAGGCTCTTCGTCCATACTTTAACGCTGAATTGTTCCGGCGAATGGGTGATCAGATTGAAAAGGCCGGCTATTGGTTCGGAGTATATGCAAATCTGGACTGGTTTAGAAATACCATTGGTAATTCTTTGGATCGTTTTACAAAATGGGTGGCCCAGTATAATAGCAAATGTGATTATACCGGTGGTCATGATATGTGGCAGTATACAAGTCAGGGAACAGTTCCGGGAATCGGCTCTGGAAATATTGACATGAATGAATGTTACCGGGATTTTCCGAAAGAGATTGCAGGTGGAAGAGAAGAAATGGAAAAGCCGACTGAAAATAAACCAGAAAAAGTAAATAAAAACTTTGATGCTTTTGTCAGAGCAAGAACCCAGAAACACGGATGGTTGCCAGAGGTAAAAAATCTGGAAGGTTTTGCAGGATTTGAAGAAAGTCCAATCACAGACATTGCTATCCGTGTTTCGGCCGGCAGTGTAAAATATCGTGTTCATGTTATTGGCGCCGAATGGCTGCCATATGTAACCGGATGTAATATCAATGATCATGTAAATGGCTATGCCGGTAACGGTAAGTCGATTGATGCTATTGAGGTATATTTCTATACACCAGATGGTTACGTTGTCAAACGGGCGAAATACCGGATTGCTCCATGCAGCGGCTCCTATTATCCATATCAATATGATAATGAAACGGGAAATGGTCAGGATGGTTATGCTGGTGTATTTGGTGTTAAGATTGGCAAGGTCCAGTTGTGCATTGAGTAAATAAAATTAATTATACAACCCAAAGGCTCTCGGAATGAGGGCCTTATTTCTTGTTGATTTTTGCAATTAGTGACAAAATCTGTGACAAAAAAATAGCGTATTTACAAGGCTTTTTTAATAGGGACAGGCGGATACATAAGGGAAAGAAATAAATTCCAGTTGGCCGTAGCCATTATGCAGAAAAGAAAAAGCCGAAGTGGTTAATCTTCGGCTTTCAAGAGGGGATAATGTTATTTTACTTCTTTGCTTTTGTTATTCGGTATGGTTATATGATACACAAAAATTGTGATTAAATTGTGTTCAAGAAATAAAAAGATTATAAAAATGATTAGAGAAAAATAAAAAAATCCACCAGCCGGAGCGTGTTTCTAAGAAATATTCTTTAAGTGAGCTTAGACACCTCCGATACGGGCGAAACCGCACTCCTCCCGGAACTGGTGGATATAAATATTATAGTGTATAATTAATTAAATATCAATAAAATGAATTACCAACGCCGGTCCCGTCGGTCGTCATATCTGTCATCGCGTCGGTCCCGCCGGTCATCATGTCTGTCATCGCGTCGGTCTCGCCAATCGTCGTATCTGTCATCCCGCCTATCTCTGCGGTTGTCATATCTGTCATCCCGTTTGTCCCGTCGGTCGTCTTTTCTATCGTTTCGCCGGTCATGATGTTCGCATCCGCAGCGGTCTGAAAATAATGAATTCGACATGGAAAATTCTCCTTTTTTATTTAGAATATGTCGAACCTGGTAAAGATGTTCATAATTATCGGCGATGGCGGACAACTAATGGAAGGAAAAAGAAAAGACGGCACAACCCTGTTAGGGTTGTGCCGTTGGATTATACTTTCATTCAGACAAATGCTGATTTTATTTTAATAATTCTGAAATGTTAATACTGAGGTCTGAGTATATACCGACTTGGACAGGCTGGTCAAATGGAATAATCATCGGTGCCGCATCTTCCTCATAATGATAAACGGTGGTTCGTTCTTTTGACGGGTCTACAATCCAGTATTCACGGACACCGGCATCTGAATAAAGAGCATTTTTGGTTGAATAATCCATTTTACGGCTGCTTGGTGATACAATTGCAGTTCACTTATTAATTTCTGGTGGATCCTGCTTGGCGGGGCCATATTGTAAAAATGCCCATCAATGAGTTCGGCCCGCTGACCTGCTGGTAAATTCCAATAATCTTCGGAAGTATAAATGTGTTCCTTTGGTAATGGCATTAAAACACATCCTTTCTATATTCCATTATAACTAATTTTATTGAAAAAACAGCGTATTTACAAGGCTTTTGCATTTATCTTGTGAATACGCTGTAAGCAGGGTACGGGAGTCGAACCCGCCTCCGCGGCTTGGGAAGCCGCTGTATTACCGATATACTAACCCTGCAGGATGCTCTTATTATAGCACCCTTTTTAGATTCTTTCAAGAAACATTCTGTGAATTCGGAAGTCGGCATCCAGCTCAGGATGAAATGAAATGCCGATTTGGTTTTTGTAGGCGGCGCCGACGATGTTACCGTCAACGCGGGCCAGAATGTTTACGTCATCCCGGGCTGTTTCGATAAACGGGGCACGGATAAAGGTCATCGGAACATCTTTTTCCGGGCCAAAGTCACTGTAGGTATGGAAGCTGCCGAGCTGACGTCCATAGGCGTTCCGACGGACAGTGACAGGAAGGGTTCCGAAATATGTATGTTCATCGTTGGAAAGTTTTTCTGCGAGAAGAATGAGTCCGGCGCAGGTGGCCAGTACAGGCAGACCATCACGGATTTTTGACTGAAGTGTATCGAACATATCAAGTTCTTTCAGAAGTTTTCCCTGAACTGTGCTTTCGCCGCCGGGGAGAATCAGTCCGTCGATGGAGATGTTTAAATCTTCGGCTTTTCGCAGTTCCACATAGTCAACATTTAATTTTTCAAGGACCTGTTCGTGTTCAGCGAAGGCGCCCTGAACGGCGGTGATTCCTATACGCATATTATTTCCCCCGTTCTGCCATTAAGAGTTCGATTTCCTGGGCATTGATGCCGACCATAGCTTCCCCAAGATCCTCAGAAAGTTCGGCGATCATTTTAGCATCCGTGTAGTTGGTTACGGCCTTAACGATGGCGTTAGCCCGTTTTTCCGGATTACCGGATTTGAAAATACCGGAACCGACAAAAACACCTTCGGCTCCAAGCTGCATCATCAGAGCAGCATCAGCCGGAGTAGCCACGCCGCCGGCGGCAAAATTAACGACCGGGAGACGGCCATGGTCGTGAACATATAATACCAGATCATAAGGAACCTGAAGTTTTTTTGCTTCGTCAAAGAGTTCATCTTCGCGCATGGAAGTAAGCTGAGCAATCTGACGATTCATCTGGCGCATATGGCTGACAGCCTGCACCACGTCTCCGGTGCCTGGTTCACCTTTGGTGCGGATCATAGAAGCGCCTTCGTTGATACGGCGCAGTGCTTCGCCTAAGTCTCTGGCACCGCAGACAAAAGGTACTTTAAAACGGGTTTTATCGATGTGGTATACATCGTCTGCCGGAGTGAGGACTTCGCTTTCATCAATATAGTCAATTTCAATGGCCTCAAGAATCTGGGCTTCGACGAAATGACCGATACGGCATTTGGCCATAACAGGAATGGATACGGCCTCCTGAATACCGCGAATCATTTTCGGGTCACTCATGCGGGCTACACCGCCGGCTGCACGGATATCAGCAGGAATACGTTCCAGAGCCATAACGGCGCAGGCACCGGCCTCCTGGGCGATTTTTGCCTGTTCCGGAGTGGTCACATCCATGATGACACCACCTTTTAACATCTGTGCCAGTTCTTTATTTAATGCATATCTTTCATTGTTCATAAGAATTCTCCTTCACTTTAATACTTTACAAAAACTATGAAATGAATTATAATTCATTTTGGCCATATTAAAATGTTCAATTTAAAATAATTTAAAAAGGTCAGATTGGAGGTCAGAACCAGGATGCTTACCTATTCTTTTGTCGATTTAGGGTCAGACAGTTTGTATGAGCATTTATATAAATGTATTAAAAATGATATCATGAATGGAAAATTGAAATCCGGAGATAAGCTGCCGTCAAAACGGAGTTTTGCAAAAAATCTGGATATAAGTACCATTACTGTGGAAAATGCCTATGCTCAGTTGATGGCGGAGGGATACATTTATTCGATGCCCAAACGGGGATATTTTGTTTCCGAAGTAAAGACATTTTCGGAAAAAAGGCCGGAGAGGGTAGAACATTTACCGGAAACGCCAAAGGAAATGACTTATTACGCCGATTTCATAAGCAACCGAACAAGTCATGATAATTTTCCCTTTTCCATCTGGGCGAAGCTGACCCGGGAAGTATTGTCCGGGGAAGATCTGACGCTGTTGCTCCCGCCGCCAGCCGGGGGGATTATGGAGCTGAGAAAGGCCATTGCCGATCACCTGTATCAGTTTCGGGGTATAGGCGTGTCACCGGAACAGATTATTATCGGAGCTGGGACCGAATATTTATATGGATTGCTTATTCAGCTTTTTGGAAATGAAGCGGTCTATGCCATTGAAGATCCGGGATATCAGAAGATTGCTCAGATTTATACAAGCCATGGGGTAAAAGTATGTTACATACCGATGGATGAGAGCGGTGTACGTACGGAAATATTGGAAGACTCCGGGGCGGATATTCTCCATTTATCCCCGTCCCATCATTATCCGACGGGAACGGTAACGCCGATCAGCCGCCGGTATGAACTGCTTGGCTGGGCTTCAAAAAGTGAGCGGAGATATATTATTGAGGACGATTATGACAGTGAATTCCGTCTCCTTGGACGGCCGATTCCGTCGCTGCAGAGTATTGATGTGATGGATAAAGTCATTTACATGAACACTTTCAGTAAAAGTCTGTCCTCGACAATCCGTATCAGTTATATGGTGCTGCCTCAGAAACTGTTGAAGGAATTTTATGAAAAATTGGGCTTTTATTCCTGTACGGTATCCAATTTCGAACAATATACGCTGGCCCGGTTTATTTCCGGCGGATATTTTGAAAAGCATATTAACCGGATGCGTAATTATTACCGGAATCAGAGGGATGTCCTGTTGGAAAGTATACGGAAAAGTTCCCTGGCCGATAAAATACAGATTAAAGAAGAAAATTCAGGACTTCATTTTCTGATGGAAATTGATACGGAATTGTCTGATGAGGCTTTGGAGGCGGTGGCCAGCCGGCGGGGTCTGCGGATTTCCTGTTTGTCCAGATATTATCATCAGCCGGAACAGGCGAAACAGCATGTTATCGTGTTGAATTATTCCGGCATTGACAGGGAGCGGATGGATCAGGCCATCGATATTCTCAGCCAGTGTATTCATGGTGCGGTGGAGGATTGATAAATAGTCCTGTTTGTGGGGCATTAAACAGAAATTAAGCAGATTTGATCATTTCCATGGATTTCCAATGTTGACGTAGAGCTTGTTCTATGCTATGATTAGTAGTAATGAAAACTATGTGTGGAGGAAATAAAAATGGAGTATCGCATTATTGGTGACAGCTGCCTGGATTTGACACCGGAGATGAAAAAGGAAGGAAAGGTCAAGATCGTCTCTTTGACGCTGCAGGTGGATGGTGTGGACTTTATTGATGACGATTCCTTTGACCAGAAAAAATTTATCAAGGCTGTGGCTGATTATGAAGGATGTCCGAGATCCAGTTGTCCGTCACCGGAAGAGTATAAGAAAGCCTTTGGTGAAGATGAGGTAACGGCTTTTTGTGTTACTTTGTCTGCAGAATTGAGCGGTTCCTATAACAGTGCAGTGCTTGGCCAGCGACTGGTGGAAGAAGAATTTCCGAACAAAAAAGTTTATGTATTTAATTCTCGTTCCGCCTGTATCGGAGAGACCCTTGTTGCCTTGAAGATTCAGGAGTGTGCAGAAAAAGGTGCATCCTTTGAGGAAATCGTGGCCCAGGTCGAAGAATATATTCGCCAGCGGGAAACTTTGTTTGTTTTGGAAAATCTTGAAACACTTCGCAAAAATGGCCGGCTGACCGGTATGAAAGCGGCCATTGTCAGTGTATTGAATATTAAGCCGGTAATGATGGGAACGCCGGAGGGAACCATTGAGCAGTGTGCCATAGGGCGTGGAACAAAGAAGGCTTTAAAGAAGATGATCGAAGAGGTCGGAAGCCGGGTTTCCGATTATGAAAATCGTATTTTTGGTATTTCCCATTGTAACTGTCCGGAACGGGCCCAGTTCGTTAAAGCGGAGATAGAAAAGCGTTATCCGTTTAAGCAGATAATTATTGCAGATACAGCCGGAGTAGGGACGCTGTATGCCAATGACGGTGGTATTGTTATTGCATTTTAGTAGATATGTCGAAAGAAGTCTGAAAATAAAATCAGGCTTCTTTTTATTTTTTGAATGATTTCCATAAAAATCAGAATTTAACTTGACAAAAATCATCAAGTTTGATAATATAAGAGCATAAAAGAAGAACAGGGTGTGTACAATATGCTGATTACGAAGGAAATGGATTATTCACTGAGAATGCTCTCGGCATTGGCATCCGGAGAGCAGATGACGATGAATGACATATGCAGCCGGGAACTGGCACCTCAGCAATTTGGATACAAGATTTTAAAAAAGCTGGCCAAAGCCGGAATGGTGGAGATTATTCGTGGAAATGGCGGCGGATGCCGGCTTAATTGTGATTTGAAACAGGTAACACTTTATGATTTAATGCAGGCGATGGGAAGCGGTACACAGATTTCGGCCTGCATGCAGTCGGAGTATGAGTGTCCCAGACGGCTTCGGAATCATAACTGCTGTAAGATTCACAATAATCTGGCAAGTATCCAAAAGGTACTGGATGAAGAACTAAAAAAACATACCCTTGCCGATATGATGGGCATTTGAGTTGGACGTGAAGGAAGTTCGGAAGCATAGCTTCAGGATGGGTTCTCTTTTATACAACAAAAGTGGACGAAAATTATCAAGTTTAAATTAGTTTTAAAAAGGAGGAGTAGCGATGTATTTCAAAACGACAGAGGCTCACGAGGAATTCCGTCAGATGATTCGGAAGTTTGCAGAAGAAGAGGTTAAGCCAATTGCTTTTATGTTGGATCAGAACAATGAATTCCCTATGGATGCGGTGAAGAAAATGGGGGAAATGGGACTGATGGGTATTCCATATCCGAAGGAATACGGCGGTGCAGGTCTCGATGTTATGAGTTATGCGATTGCAGTAGAGGAATTGTCCAGAGTAGACGGCGGCACGGGCGTTATCCTTTCTGCCCATGTTTCCCTTGGAAGCTGGCCGATTTTCCAGTATGGTACGGAAGAACAGAAACAGAAATATCTGGTGCCTTTGGCTAAAGGAGAAAAAATCGGTGCTTTTGGTCTGACCGAGCCGAATGCGGGGTCGGATGCGGGCGGCACTGAAACAACGGCTGTTTTAAAGGGCGATTATTATTTGCTCAATGGCGGTAAAATCTTTATTACCAACGCACCGAAGGCTGATACCTATGTTGTATTTGCTGTAACGACACCTGATATCGGAACAAAGGGCATTTCTGCATTTATCGTAGAAAAAGGCTGGGAAGGCTTCGAGTTCGGTGACCATTATGACAAGATGGGTATTCGTTCTTCCTCCACGGCTGAATTGATCTTTAATGACGTGAAAGTTCCAAAGGAAAATCTTCTTGGAAAAGAAGGCGATGGCTTTAAGATTGCCATGGCAACCCTGGACGGCGGACGTATCGGTATTGCTTCCCAGGCACTTGGTATTGCTCAGGGCGCTTTCGAGAGTGCATTGGAATATTCCAAAGAAAGAGAGCAGTTTGGCAAACCGATCTGCCAGCAGCAGACAATTTCCTTTAAATTGGCCGATATGGCGACAAAGCTTCGCTGCGCCCGGTTCCTTATTTACAGCGCGGCTGAATTAAAAGAACATCATGAGCCTTATGCGATGGAAGCGGCCATGGCAAAAATGTATGCTTCTGACATCGCTTTGGAAGTTACCAACGATGCTCTCCAGATTTTCGGAGGCAGTGGCTTCTTAAAAGGTATGGAAGTTGAGCGGGCCTACAGAGATGCCAAGATTACAACCATTTACGAAGGAACCAACGAAATTCAGAGAGTTGTTATTGCTTCCCATTTAATCGGAAGATTACCAAAATCTTCTTCTGGCGGCGGCAGCCGCAGTGTGGCTAAGAAGCCGGCCGTAACAGGTATCCGTAAGAAAATGATTTTCAAGAGCGGCAGTGCCGAAGAAAGAGTGGATGCGCTGGTGGATAGCCTGAAGAAAGATGGATATGATTTTACTGTTGGTATTGCGATTGATACACCGATTACCCAGGCTGAACGTGTTGTCAGTGCCGGAAAGGGCATCGGAGAAAAGAAAAATATGAAACTTATTGAAGATCTGGCAGCAGCGGCTGGAGCTGCGATCGGTTCTTCCCGTCCGGTAGCTGAGAC
>Ga0129308_1002502_pt1 | contig 15358 bp, 8 predicted proteins | sample L827metagenome_FD_94440 | JGI IMG/M metagenome (GOLD analysis project Ga0129308, IMG submission 94440) | Ring-tailed lemur group fecal microbial communities from Wisconsin, USA - L827 metagenome | ecosystem: Host-associated > Mammals > Digestive system > Large intestine > Fecal | place: USA...
CCGTATCGGTAAAATGCCCTTTCCGTAATAAACTTCCGCAACAAAACTTCCCTTATCACTTATATCTGTACAGAGAAATCTTTTCAAAGCCGTCAAGCAGTTCATCTGTATAATCAAATGCCTTTGCAACGCCCTTTGCAACACATTCTATCGGATCATCAGCTACATAGCAAGGTGCGCCGACTGCCTCTGTGACAAGCTCTGCAAAACCTTTAAGCATAGCTCCGCCGCCGGTAAGAATGATACCGTTTGTGAGGATATCGCCGACAAGCTCAGGAGGAGTCTGTTCAAATACCTCTTTTATCTTGCCTATTATCTCCATTACGCTGTCGTGCAAAAAGTCGTACATATCCTTATCGGTTATCTCAACGCTTTCGGGAAGGCCTTTTATCAGATGTCTGCCTTTGACGGTTATCTTGTTTTCGCCTGTGGGATTATACACATTTGCAATGCTCTTCTTTGCCATTTCCGCTGTTTTTTCGCCTATCAGGATCTTGTACTTCATAGTAACGCCTCTGATAATAGCGGCGTCAAACTTGTTGCCTGCCATCTTAAGCGAACAGCTCTTTACAATGCCGTTGAACGATACCACCGCAATATCTGCGGTACCTCCGCCTACATCCACGACCATAGTACCGTTTGGCTTTGATATATCAACACCTGCTCCGAGTAATGCCGCAATCGGCTCTTCTATGATGAATACCTTTCTTGCGCCTGCCGACAGAGCCGCCTCAACTACTGCCCTGTTTTCAACATCCGTAACCGATGACGGAACGCAAAGGATGATCCTCGGCTTTACAATTCTTCCGATGACCTTTCTGATAAATTCAATAATCATTGCCTCCGTCATCTCATTATCGGATATAACGCCGTCTTTAAGCGGCTTTACCGCAACGATATATTCGGGAGTTCTGCCTATCATCTTGTATGCTTCGTTGCCGACAGCAAGCACACAATGCTTTTTCTTATCGTAAGCTACAACAGAAGGCTCGTTTACAACGATACCTTTGTTGCCAAGCGTAATAATTACATTTGCCGTTCCTAAATCAATACCTATATCAGTAGCCGACATATCATTCACCTTTCCCTTGCAACTGCTTGTCTCTTAATATAGAAATAAGCTCATCTTTTTCGTTTTTACATTCGCCGTCAATAACCGCAGAAAGCAGGAAGCGTAGCGCCTCGCCTATAGCCTTGCCGGTAAAGCCGAGAGCGGCAACATCCGCCCCGTTTATTTTGAGCTTGCTAAGGCTCATCGGCGGCTCATTCTCAAGAAAATCAAGAGTATGCTTTCTTATACTGTCAAACAATTCCTTCTCATAAGAATACTGCGGAGCTTTACCGCAGGTATCATAATAATGCACCTTGATAAGATCAAGAAAACCTTGTTCTCCGTATCTCGCAAGACCTCTTCTTATACTCCTCGTATCATCATTAATAACTATACCATGATTTTCAATTAAAAACAATACCTCATCGGTAATTTTATTGCTGAAACGCAGTCTGCCAAGCACTTTTGCGGCAATATCACGGCTGACTTCTGCGTGTCCGTAGAAATGTCCTGCGCCGTCTTTCATAAAGAAACAATTCGGTTTTCCTATATCGTGAAGCAGCATTGCAAGTCTGAATTTTACAGAAGGCTCAGCAGCCGCCACAGTAGCGATAATATGACCGTATACCGTCTTATCGTGATATTTCGACCGCTGTTCGTAACCTATACAAGCATACATTTCGGGAATAATTTCACAGATTATATCCGGATAATCCTGCAAAATCCGATAGCACTCACCGGTAAGTATACCGCAAAGCTCATGATTTATCCGCTCGGCAGAAATATACGACAAAAGATAGCGCTGTCTGTGTATGGCGTCGGATGTAGCCTTGTCTATTTCAAAACCGAATCTTGAAGCAAATCTCAGCGCCCTTAGTATCCTCAGTCCGTCTTCGTCAAAACGCTTCATCGGATCGCCAACACATCGGATCATTCCCGACTTCAAGTCTTCTCTGCCGCCGAATGGATCGATTATACCGGTCGCAGGATTGTACGCCATTGCGTTGATAGTGAGATCACGCCTTGACAAATCATCTTCAAGCCGTGATGTGAAGCTGACCTTGTCTGGGTGTCTGTGGTCGTTGTAATCGCCGTCACATCTGAAGGTAGTTACTTCAACGGTTTTACCGTCTATGATAACGGTAACTGTACCGTGCTTTAGCCCGACTGTAAGCAGTTTGTATCCGCAAAACACGCTGATTATCTGTTCGGGCAATGCCGATGTCGTAACATCATAATCATCAGGACATTGCCCGAGCAGATGATCCCTCACGCATCCACCGACGCAGTACGCCTCATATCCGCCGGAAGTCAGCTTATCAAGCACTTCGCATACATATTCAGGGAGATGCATATTCTCTCCTTTCAAAACTATATATAAAAACAATATCCGCTTATTAAAGCGGATATTGCATTATATAAGATCTGACGTAAATTAGTCGTTGATAGCTGTAACGACGCCTGAACCTACTGTTCTGCCGCCTTCACGGATAGCGAAACGAAGACCTTCTTCGATAGCGATAGGAGTGATAAGCTCAACATCCATTGTTACGTTATCGCCGGGCATGCACATTTCCTTGTCAGCAGGAAGTGTGATAACGCCTGTAACGTCAGTTGTTCTGAAGAAGAACTGAGGTCTGTAGTTTGAGAAGAAAGGAGTATGACGGCCGCCTTCTTCTTTCTTTAATACGTAAACCTGACCCTTGAACTTCTTGTGGGGGTGGATTGAACCGGGCTTGCAAAGAACCTGGCCACGCTCGATCTCGCTTCTCTGAATACCACGGAGAAGTGTACCGATGTTATCACCAGCCTCAGCAAAGTCGAGGAGCTTACGGAACATTTCGATACCTGTTACAACTGTCTGCTTAGGCTCGTCTGTAAGACCTGTGATCTCTACTGTATCGTTGAGCTTAAGAATACCACGCTCTACTCTACCTGTAGCAACTGTACCACGACCGGAAATTGTCATAGTATCCTCAACAGGCATAAGGAAGGGCAGGTCAGCCTTACGATCGGGAGTAGGAATGTAAGAATCTACAGCATCCATCAGCTCCTTGATGCAAGCATACTCAGGAGCGTCGATGTCCTTGCTTGCGCTGTCAAGTGCAACCTTAGCAGAACCACGGATAACGGGGATATCGTCGCCGGGGAAGTCATGCTCTGACAGAGTCTCACGGATATCCATCTCAACGAGGTCGAGAAGCTCGGGATCGTCAACGTCATCGCACTTGTTGATGAATACTACCATAGCAGGAACGCCTACCTGGTGAGCGAGCAGGATGTGCTCCTTGGTCTGAGCCATAGGACCGTCTGTACCTGCAACAACGAGGATAGCGCCATCCATCTGAGCAGCACCGGTGATCATGTTCTTGATATAGTCAGCGTGGCCGGGGCAGTCAACGTGTGCATAGTGACGAGCATCTGTCTCGTACTCAACGTGAGCTGTGTTGATTGTGATACCACGCTCTCTCTCCTCGGGAGCCTTATCAATCATATCGTATGCTTCGAACTGAGCATAACCCTTGAGAGAAAGGAACTTTGTGATAGCTGCTGTTAATGTTGTCTTGCCGTGGTCAACGTGACCGATTGTACCAATGTTTACATGGGGCTTGGTACGTTCAAATTTCTGCTTTGCCATTGGAATTTTCCTCCTTTAAATGTGTGTAATTCATACACTTTGTATTTTAACAGATTATTTCTCAAAAAACAAGTCTTTTTTGCTCTTTCAGAAAAATTTTATCAGTCCTTGGCTCTCTTGCTGATGATACCATCTGCAATTGACTTAGGAACCTGAATGTAGTGGCTGGGTTCCATTACATACTGGCCGCGTCCCTGTGACTTAGAACGCAGGTCGTTTGAGTAACCGAACATCTCGGACAGAGGAACGAAAGCATTGATCTGCTTAACGCCGTTTCTGTCTTCCATACCCTGTATCTCACCACGACGAGAGCTTAAGTCGCCGATTACATCGCCCATATATTCTTCGGGAACTGTAACAACTACCTTCATGATAGGCTCAAGGATAACGGGGTTTGCCTTGCGGCAAGCTTCCTTGATAGCCATTGAACCTGCGATCTTGAATGCCATTTCGGATGAGTCGACTTCGTGGTAAGAACCATCATAAAGCTCTACCTTAACGTCAACTGTCTGATAGCCTGCAAGAACACCGGACTCTAAAGCGCCCTGGATACCTGCATCAACAGCGGGAATATATTCCTTCGGAATAGAACCGCCGACGATAGCGTTGATGAACTCGTAGCCCTTACCGGACTCGTTGGGGTATACATGGAGCTTAACATGACCGTACTGACCTTTACCACCTGACTGACGAGCATACTTGGTATCAACATCAGCATTGGTAGTGATCGTTTCTTTATATGCAACCTGAGGAGCGCCGACATTAGCCTCAACCTTGAACTCACGCATAAGTCTGTCTACGATGATCTCAAGGTGGAGCTCGCCCATTCCGGCGATGATCGTCTGACCTGTTTCCTCATTTGTATAGGTCTTGAATGTGGGGTCTTCCTCTGCAAGCTTTGCAAGAGCAATAGCCATCTTTTCCTGACCTGCCTTGGTCTTGGGTTCGATAGCGAGCGAGATAACAGGCTCGGGGAATTCCATAGACTCAAGTATTACGGGGTTGTTCTCGTCGCACAGTGTATCACCTGTTGTTGTGTTCTTAACACCAACAGCAGCTGCGATATCACCGCAGTAGCAAACTTCGAGGTCTGCTCTGTGGTTTGCGTGCATCTGGAGAATACGTCCCATACGCTCCTTCTTGTCCTTTGTAGCGTTGAGGACTGTCGTACCGGCAGCAACAACACCTGAATAAACTCTGAAGAAGCAGAGCTTACCAACGAACGGGTCGGTAGCGATCTTGAAAGCGAGCGCAGAGAACGGCTGATCGTCGCCTGCGTGTCTTTCAACCTCTTCGCCTGTCTCGGGGTCAACACCCTTGATAGCAGGAACATCGAGAGGAGAGGGCATATAGTCAACGATTGCATCGAGGAGCTTCTGTACGCCCTTGTTCTTATAAGAAGTACCGCAGGTAACGGGAACTATCTCGTTATCGATAGTAGCCTTTCTGAGTACAGTCTTTATTTCTTCAACGGTGATTTCTTCACCCTCGAGGAACTTGTTCATCAGTTCCTCATCCTGCTCAGCTACTGCCTCGATGAGTGCATCGTGGTATTCCTGAGCCTTTTCCTTCATGTCATCCGGAATTTCCTCTACACGCATATCCTTACCGAGATCATCGTAGTAGATATCTGCGTTCATTTCGATAAGGTCAACGATTCCTCTGAATGTATCTTCAGAACCGATAGGAAGCTGTATCGGAACAGCGTTACATTTAAGTCTGTCTCTCATCATGCTGACAACATTGTAGAAGTCTGCACCCATGATATCCATCTTATTGATGTAAGCCATTCTGGGGACATGATACTTGTCTGCCTGACGCCATACGGTCTCTGACTGGGGCTCAACACCGCCCTTAGCACATAAAACCGTAACAGATCCGTCAAGTACTCGCAGCGAACGCTCAACTTCAACAGTAAAGTCAACGTGTCCGGGAGTATCTATAATATTGATTCTGTGCTTCTTCCAGTATGCAGTAGTAGCAGCAGAGGTGATCGTGATACCTCTTTCCTGCTCCTGCTGCATCCAGTCCATCGTTGCAGAACCGTCGTGAGTCTCACCGATCTTGTGATTGATACCGGTGTAAAACAGGATACGCTCGGTCGTAGTTGTCTTTCCTGCGTCGATGTGAGCCATGATACCAATATTACGGGTCATTTCAAGAGATACGTCTCTAGCCATATTTCCTCCGTTTTATTGATTACCACTTGTAATGTGCGAAAGCTCTGTTAGCTTCAGCCATTCTGTGTGTATCATCGCGCTTCTTGCAAGCTCCGCCCTGACCGTTCATAGCGTCGAGGATCTCGTTTGCAAGTCTTTCCTTCATTGTCTTTTCGTTTCTCTGTCTTGCGTACAGAGTGATCCATCTCAGGCCTAAAGTTCTTCTTCTTTCGGGACGAACTTCCATAGGAACCTGATATGTGGCACCGCCGACACGGCGAGCCTTTACCTCTAACTGAGGCATGATATTTTCCATAGCTTCTTCAAAAGCTTCAAGTGCGCCCTTGCCGGACTTTTCGGCAACGATGTCAAATGCACCGTATACAATCTTCTGAGCAACACCCTTCTTGCCATCGAGCATGATATTGTTTACGAGTCTTGTTACGAGCTCTGAGCCGTACATAGGATCGGGTAATACATCACGCTTAGGAACATTACCTCTTCTTGGCACTTTACTTCCCTCCTTCATAAAAAATGAAAATCATCGGTACTCGAAAGCGATCAACTCCCGCCGTCCAATTGCAGAGGTAATAATATATATTACTCCACAATAGTGGCTAAAGTAATCAGTTACGCTTTTTTCGCACCAGCCTTCGGACGCTTAGCTCCGTACTTTGATCTGCCCTGCATTCTTCCGTCAACACCCTGAGCATCGAGTGTACCTCTGATGATGTGGTAACGCACACCGGGGAGATCCTTAACACGGCCGCCACGGATCAGTACAACGCTGTGTTCCTGCAGTTTGTGTCCGATACCCGGAATATAAGCAGTAACTTCATAACCGTTGGAAAGTCTTACTCTGGCAATCTTTCTCATAGCTGAGTTAGGCTTCTTGGGGGTAGCAGTACGAACAGCTGTGCATACGCCTCTCTTCTGGGGAGAAGACATATCAACCGTTTCCTTCTTAAGAGTGTTCATGCTCTTCTGCAGTGCAGGAGCCTTGGACTTCTTTTCAGCAACTGCTCTTCCCTTACGAACGAGCTGGTTAAAGGTTGGCAAATGTTACACCTCCTTGCAAAAAATATTATAAATTATGCCACAGAATAGCGCAATTACGCAATTATTCTGCACACATTTAATTATTATATACGAAAAGGCGGCGATTGTCAAGCTTTTTCGTTTACACCGAAAAATTTTGTTACAATCGTCGCCTTTAAGCATTAATTGCCTTTAGTTTTGTGCAGTTTCGCTAACGGACTCTTCAAATAAGCCCTGCTCTTCGTTTTCTTCTGTCGATTCAGCCTCAGCAGACTTTTCTCTCTCTTCCTTTTCCTTCTCCATAGCCTCAAGGCCTGTACCGGCAGGTATAAGCTTACCTATGATAACATTTTCCTTAAGACCGAGCAGAGGATCAACCTTGCCGTGAATTGCCGCATCGGTAAGAACTCTTGTAGTCTCCTGGAATGAAGCGGCTGACATAAAGCTGTCGGTTGCAAGAGAAGCCTTTGTGATACCGAGAAGTACGGGTTCGCTCTCAACATCCTCGATCTGCTCGCCTGCTGCCTTACGCTCTTCAAGCTCCTTGCGGATCTTTACAAGCTCGGTCTTGTCAATGACAGAACCGGGTAACAGATAGCTGCTGCCGGGGTTGGTTACTCGTACCTTTCTCATCATCTGACGAACGATGACCTCGATATGCTTATCGTTGATATCAACACCCTGTAAGCGATATACCTTCTGTACTTCGGCGATGATGTAGTTCTGAACTGTTTCTTCGCCCTTGACTTCAAGTACATCGTGCGGATTAACGCTGCCCTCGGTGAGAGAGTCTCCTGCGTTGACATAATCGCCGTCCTGAATCTTCAGCTTGTATCCGAACGGAACGGGATAAGGATGTTCCTCGCCGTCCTCGCCGGTGATTATTACGTGTCTTGTCTTCTTTATTTCGTCTATCTTAGCCTTACCGCTGTGCTTAGCCATAATAGCGGCATTCTTGGGACGGCGTGACTCGAAGAGTTCTTCAACTCTGGGAAGACCCTGTGTAATATCTTCCGCAGATGCGATACCGCCTGTATGGAAGGTTCTCATCGTAAGCTGTGTACCGGGCTCGCCGATAGACTGTGCGGCGATGATACCTACAGCCTCGCCTATTGTTATCTTCTTGCCGTTTGCAAGAGATGAACCGTAGCACTTAGCGCAGACGCCGTGCTCAGCGTGGCAGGTCAGTACAGAACGAATCTTTACTGTCTTTGCGCCTGTTGCAACGATCTGCTTTGCGTCAGCTTCGGTAAGAAGCTTATCCTTGGATATGATAACCTCGCCGTTTTCGTTAACGAAGTCTTCTGCGAGATATCTGCCGGTAAGACGCTCTTCAAGAGATTCGATAAGCTCCTTGCCTTCCCTTATCTCATAAATATCTATACCGTCTGATGTGCCGCAGTCGTCGGTTCTGATAATAACCTCCTGCGATACATCAACGAGTCGTCTTGTCAGATAACCCGAGTCGGCAGTTCTCAGAGCCGTATCGGCAAGTCCCTTTCTTGCACCTCTTGATGAGATGAAGTATTCCAGAATGTTAAGACCTTCACGGTAGTTAGCTCTGATGGGGATCTCGATAGTCTCACCGGACGTGTTGGCGATAAGTCCTCTCATACCTGCGAGCTGTCTTATCTGGTTCGTACTACCACGGGCACCCGAGTCAGCCATCATGTAGATGGGGTTGTAATCGTCAAGTCCCTTTGTCAGCGCTGTAGTAACATCGGCTGTTGCCTGGTTCCATACATCAAGTACGGCTGACTTTCTCTCGGAATTGGAGATGAAACCGTTATTGAAGAAATCGTTTATCTCAAGTACCTTCTCATCTGCTTTTTCGAGTATTTCCTTCTTCTCGGGAGGGATCGTAGCGTCACAAACCGCAACCGTTATAGCTGCCTTTGTCGAGTACTTATAGCCCATAGCCTTTATCTTATCAAGAACCTGAGCTGTCATAGGAGTACCGTGAACCTTAAGGCATCTGTCGATGATCTGACCGAGCTCCTTCTTTCTTACCTTGAAGCCTATCTCAAGGTCGAACTTCTTTTCGGGATCGTTTCTGTCTACAAATCCGAGATCCTGAGGAATATGCTCGTTAAAGAGTATACGGCCAACCGTAGCGTCGATTATTCTTGTTTCGGGACGGTCGCCGCCGACATCCTTTGTTACTCTTACCTTGATAGCGGAGTGAATTGTGATATCGCCCTCGTTATATGCCATTATTGCTTCGTTGAAGTCACGGAATACCTTGCCCTCGCCCTTTTCACCGGGCTTGTCAATTGTAAGGTAATAAGAACCGAGTACCATATCCTGAGTAGGAACGGTAACGGGGCGTCCGTCGGATGGCTTCAGAAGGTTCTTTGCGGCAAGCATCAGTGTGCGTGCCTCGTTCTGAGCTTCTTCCGACAGAGGCAGATGAACCGCCATCTGGTCGCCGTCGAAGTCGGCGTTGAACGCTGTACATACCAGAGGATGAAGCTTTATTGCACGGCCTTCAACAAGTACAGGCATAAATGCCTGGATACCGAGTCTGTGCAGCGTAGGCGCACGGTTGAGCAGAACGGGGTGATCCTTGATAACTTCTTCAAGCACATCCCATACAACAGGATCCTTAGCCTGCTCTACCATCTTTCTTGCGCTCTTTATATTGTTGGCAATGCCACGCTTAGAAAGCTCCTTCATTACAAAGGGCTTGAACAGCTCGATAGCCATTTCCTTAGGCAGACCGCACTGATCCATCTTAAGGTCGGGGCCTACTACGATAACGGAACGGCCGGAATAGTCAACACGCTTACCGAGAAGGTTCTGACGGAAACGGCCCTGCTTACCCTTGAGCATATCGGAAAGAGACTTAAGCGGACGGTTTGAAGGGCCTGTAACCGCTCTGCCGTGTCTGCCGTTGTCGATAAGTGCGTCAACTGCTTCCTGAAGCATTCTCTTTTCGTTTCTTATAATGATGTCGGGAGCGTGAAGCTCTTTCATCTTGGTAAGACGGTTATTTCTGTTGATAACTCTTCTGTAAAGATCGTTAAGATCGGATGTTGCAAATCTGCCGCCGTCGAGCATTACCATAGGACGAAGATCCGGAGGAATAACCGGTATGCAGTCAAGTATCATCCACTCGGGACGGTTGCCGCTGAGTCTGAATGCCTCTATTACATCAAGTCTCTTGAGCAGCTTTACCCTCTTCTGTCCCTGCTGAGTACCCTCAAGTTCTTTCTTGAGCTCCTCGGACAGCTTGTCAAGGTCTATCTCACAGAGCAGTTCCTTGATAGCCTCAGCGCCCATCTCGGCTCTGAAGTCATCTTCATAACGCTCTCTCATATCAGCGTACTCTTTTTCGGTGAGCAGCTGTCCCTTTGTGAGAACCGTATCGCCGGGATCTACTACGATATACTTTGTGAAGTAAAGAACTTCTTCAAGTCTCTTGGGTGATATATCAAGCACCTGACCGATACGGCTGGGTGTGCCTTTGAAATACCAGATGTGAGAAACGGGAGCCGCAAGCTCTATGTGTCCCATACGCTCGCGTCTTACCTTGTTGCGTGTAACTTCAACGCCGCAGCGTTCACATATCTTGCCCTTGAAGCGTATTCTCTTGTACTTACCGCAGGAACACTCCCAATCCTTAGTAGGACCAAAGATCCTTTCGCAGTATAAGCCGCCTCTTTCGGGCTTCTGTGTTCTGTAGTTTATAGTTTCGGGACGCTCAACCACGCCGTAGCTCCATGAACGGATCTGATCCGGAGAAGCAAGACCTATCTTCATTGAATCAAAAGTTTTATATGCCAATTTACAGACCTCAATTCTTTCTATAGAAGTTTATATGCGCCGTATATGCGCACGCTTTCTGTCAATGCCGTCTACGCTTAGTCTTCGTCGCCGAAGTCGTCTGCGTCGTCGCCCTCGGGGAAGTCGATATCAAAATCATCTTCGTCCTTGTCGGCATAGAATTCGCTGTCGTCATCTATATCTCTTGTGATAAATCCGTCGTCGAGCGAGCCTTCTTCTGCAACATAGTCAAATGTCTCGTCGCCTGCCGCTGCGCCGTATTCATCATCTTCTTCATAAGTCTGCTTAAGATCTATCTCGTTCTTGTCTGCATCGAGCACCTTTATATCAAGACCGAGCGACTGAAGCTCCTTGAACAGTACCTTGAAGCTCTCGGGAACGCCTGCCTTAGGAACGGGATCGCCCTTAACAATAGCTTCATAAGTCTTTACACGTCCTACGATATCGTCGGACTTGACTGTCAGTATTTCCTGAAGCGTGTAAGCGGCGCCGTACGCTTCGAGCGCCCAAACTTCCATTTCACCGAAACGCTGACCGCCGAACTGAGCCTTACCGCCGAGAGGCTGCTGTGTTACCAGTGAGTAAGGACCGGTTGAACGTGCGTGGATCTTATCGTCAACGAGGTGGTGGAGCTTGAGATAATACATATAACCGACTGTTACGGGGCTGTCGAACTTTTCACCTGTACGACCGTCGGTAAGCTGAGTCTTGGCGTCGGGATTCATCGGAATCTTGGAGAAGTCGATGTTGGCAGTATCCTTGTCCTTGTAGTTTGCACGCTCTGCTTCAGCCTTTTCAAAGCAAGCTCTGATATCAGCCTCGTGAGCGCCGTCAAATACGGGAGTCATTATCTGCCAATCAAGCGCCTTACAAGCATAACCGAGGTGTACTTCGAGCACCTGACCGATGTTCATTCGTGAAGGAACGCCGAGGGGGTTCAGCACGATATCAAGCGGAGTACCGTCGGGCAGGAAAGGCATATCCTCCTGCTTTAAGATGCGGGATACGACACCCTTGTTACCGTGACGGCCTGCCATCTTATCGCCGACAGAGATCTTACGCTTCTGAGCAATATAGCATCTTACTACCATATTAACTCCGGGAGAAAGCTCATCGCAGTTCTGTCTTGTAAACACCTTGACATCAACGATGATACCGCTTTCGCCGTGAGGAACACGAAGAGAATTATCTCTTACTTCTCTTGCCTTGTCACCGAAGATAGCACGGAGAAGTCTTTCTTCTGCGGTAAGCTCGGTCTCGCCCTTGGGAGTAACCTTACCTACCATGATATCGCCGGAGTGAACCTCTGCGCCTATGCGGATGATACCTCTTTCGTCAAGGTCCTTGAGAGCGTCCTCAGATACATTGGGTATCTCTCTTGTTATCTCTTCGGGACCGAGCTTTGTATCACGGCATTCGAGTTCATACTCTTCAATATGGATAGATGTGTATACATCGTTGTAAACTAACTTTTCGTTGATAAGAACGGCGTCCTCGTAGTTATAACCTTCCCAGGTCATAAAGCCGATAAGTGCATTCTTACCGAGAGATATCTCACCCTGGCTCGTTGCGGGGCCGTCGGCAAGTACATCGCCCTTCTTTATCTCCATGCCCTTTGAAACAGCGGGGCGCTGGTTAACGCAGGTACCCTGGTTTGAACGCTTGAACTTTATCAGCTTGTAGCTGTGCTCTACGCCCTTGTCATCGGTAACTACTATTTCATCGGCACTGCACTTTGTAACAACGCCGTCTTCCTTGGCTACTACAACTGCGCCTGAATCTACTGCTGCCTTATATTCCATACCGGTGCCGACGATAGGATTCTGTGTTACCATCAGCGGAACTGCCTGACGCTGCATGTTCGCACCCATTAGAGCACGGTTTGCGTCATCGTTCTCAAGGAACGGAATCATAGCAGTTGCTACCGATACAACCATCTTAGGCGATACATCCATGTAGTCAACACGGGAGCGGTCAACTTCGAGTATCTCTTCACGGTAACGGGCGTTAACACGCTTTCTTGCGAATCTTCCCTGCTCGTCAAGAGGCTCGTTAGCCTGTGCAACTACGAAGTTATCTTCTACATCGGCAGTCATATAGGTTACTTCATCAAGTACAACGCCTGTCTCCTTGTCAACCTTACGGTAAGGAGCTTCGATAAAGCCGTACTTATTTATCTTTGCAAAAGAAGCAAGGTAGGAGATAAGTCCGATGTTAGGACCTTCGGGGGTCTCGATAGGACACATTCTGCCGTAGTGAGAATAGTGTACATCTCGAACCTCGAAGCTTGCACGGTCACGGGACAGACCGCCGGGGCCGAGTGCCGAAAGTCTTCTCTTATGAGTAAGCTCGGCAAGGGGGTTGTTCTGATCCATGAACTGTGAAAGCGGAGATGAACCGAAAAATTCCTTGATAGCCGCAACAACAGGTCTGATATTTATCAGGGCGTTGGGAGTTATCTTGTCGCCTTCCTGAGACTGAAGTCCCATACGCTCACGGATAACTCTTTCCATTCTTGCAAAGCCGATGCGGAACTGGTTCTGAAGCAGTTCGCCGACACTGCGTATTCTTCTGTTGCCGAGATGGTCTATATCGTCTATTTCGCCGACGCCTTCGCAAAGGTCGATGAAATAGCTTACTGTTGCAAATATATCATCAAGAGTGATGTGCTTGGGGATAAGGTCGTCAACTCTGTTTGCAAGCTCGTCTGTCAGCGCTTCTACATCGTCGCCGCACTTGTCAAGTATCTCACGCAGTACCTTGAAGCAAACCTTCTCGTTTATTCCGAGAGCTTCAGCGTCGATAGACTCGGGGATGTAACCCTGTATATCTACCATGCCGTTGCCGAGTACCTTGACTGCCTTTTCTTCGGAATAGATAACGCATTCCATTACGCCTGCCTGCTCAACAGCGTGAGCCTTTTCAGCGTTGATGAATTCGTTCTCGTCAACAAGGATCTCGCCTGTTGTGGGATCGATTATCGGCTGTGCAGCCTTATGACCTGCTATTCTTGAAGCTACGCCGAGCTTCTTGTTGTACTTGTAGCGGCCGAATCTTGCAAGGTCGTATCTCTTTGCGTCAAAGAACAGGTTGTTGAGGTGTGTCTTGGCGGAATCAACCGTTGGAGGCTCGCCCGGTCTCAGCTTTCTGTAAACTTCAAGCAGAGCTTCTTCGGTATTCTTTGTAGCGTCCTTTTCCTGAATTGTCTGAACGATTCTGGGATCTTCGCCGAACAGGTCGATAAGATCGTCGTCGCTGCTTATACCGAGCGCACGGATAAATGTTGTTGCCGGTATCTTTCTGTTCTTATCTATACGGACATAGAAGATGTCGTTTGAATCCATCTCATATTCAAGCCATGCGCCTCTGTTGGGGATAACGGTTGACTTGAACAGCTTCTTGCCCGTCTTATCGTAGTCAAAGCCATAATAAACGCCGGGGGAACGAACGAGCTGTGAAACGATGACACGCTCTGCACCGTTGATAACGAAAGTACCGCTGTCTGTTATCAAGGGGAAGTCGCCCATGAATATCTCATTTTCAACGACCTCGCCAGTCTCGGTGTTCCTGAGCTGAGCTTTTACTCTTAAGGGTGCGGCGTATGTCGTGTCACGCTCCTTGCACTCCTCAATAGTATACTTCGGGGTTTCGTCGATACGGTAATCAACGAAGCTCAGTACCAGCTTGCCGTTAGCGTCGGTTATTGAAGAAATATCCTTGAATACTTCCTTGATACCCTCGTCCAAGAACCACTGATACGAGTCCTTCTGTATTTCAATGAGGTTAGGCATTTCCTGAACTTCATTGATCTTGGAAAAACTCATACGGGTATTTCTACCCAGCTTTACCTGCTTGACATTCACCATGGGCTTTACCACTCCTTATTTATTCGTCGGAAATAATGCATTCGGTTTTTCCGCATAAATACGGGCTTTGCGACAATTTACGCCACACTCCGTTTTATACCGGAACGCATATAAATCCATTATGATACATTTTAGTATTGTACCACATATAAATGGTAAAGTCAATAGAAAAATCGCTTAACTTTTGTCTTTTTTCGCATTTTCCTATCGTTGTTTTGACCGAAAATTTGACATAATACCGATTTTGTTATGCAAAATTTATATGGTGATATTCCTTGTTTATATGGATATAACGGAATATAACCGACTGCTATATAAACGCAATCGGTTATATAATAATTATCGGTTATCGCTGTCTTTTCTTTCTATCTCAAACCACTCAAAGTCAAAATCACAGCCCGGCAGGAAGCGGAATTCAACTTTTGTACAGTCTCTTATATCGGGGAGCTTATGCGATACGGTTATCGGTACCGCACTTCCCGGGAACTCGACTATCTCCTCTACTCTGCCCTTGTCCGTATGGAAATGGATATGTACAGAATCGTTATCGTGGCGAGTCATACCGTGTATTCTTACTGCCGCAGTTCCGTATTTAAAATCCATTCCGTCAAAATCAAGGAAAACATTGTTACCGATACCCTTAACGGCTGTGCCTTCGATTCTGTAGGTATCTCCGTGAACGAGGTCGCACTCTGCCGCACTCAGCTTATCGTACGCTCTGAGCTTAGGCGTGAACTCAAATCCTCCGAAATCTATGCGAAGGTCGGTCTTGTCAAACTCAAAGTAGATGTCCTTTTCGCCTGTCAGACGCTCGCCGAGC
>Ga0129308_1002505_pt1 | contig 15331 bp, 28 predicted proteins | sample L827metagenome_FD_94440 | JGI IMG/M metagenome (GOLD analysis project Ga0129308, IMG submission 94440) | Ring-tailed lemur group fecal microbial communities from Wisconsin, USA - L827 metagenome | ecosystem: Host-associated > Mammals > Digestive system > Large intestine > Fecal | place: USA...
AGTCTGCAGGAAGGACCTGTATATCTTGCCATATTAACTACACCTCCCTCTCACTATACTCTTCTTCTCTTCGGCGGTCTGCAGCCGTTGTGAGGGATCGGGGTGATGTCTTTGATCATGTTGATCTCAAGACCGGCGGTCTGCAGCGCTCTGATCGCCGCCTCACGGCCGGACCCGGGTCCCTTTACGTATACTTCCACTGTCTTCAGTCCGTGCTCCATCGCGCCCTTGGCAGCTTCCTCAGCGGCCATCTGAGCAGCGAAGGGAGTGGATTTTCTGGAACCCTTGAATCCCAGAGAACCGGCACTGGACCAGGACAGAGCGTTTCCGTTCAGATCTGTAAGAGTAACAAGAGTATTGTTGAAGGTCGATTGAATATGAGCCTGACCGCGTTCAATATTTTTGCGTTCTCTTCTCTTTTTGCGGACTGTTTTCTTTACAGCTTTTGCCATTTTAACCTACCTCCTTACTTCTTTTTCTTTCTTCCTACAGTCTTCTTCGGACCCTTCCGGGTTCTGGCGTTCGTCTTGGTCTTCTGGCCTCTGACGGGCAGTCCTCTTCTATGTCTGATTCCTCTGTAGCAGCCGATTTCCATCAGTCTCTTGATGTTCAGGGAAACTTCTCTTCTGAGATCGCCCTCCACATCGTATTCCGAATCAATGATCTTTCTGATGGCACCAACTTCATCCTCAGTCAGATCCTTGATCCTCGTGTCCGGGTTGACTCCGGCCTGGGCCAAGATCTTGGCCGCGGTCGGCTTTCCGATACCGTATATATAGGTGAGTCCAATTTCTGCTCTTTTGTCTCTGGGTAAATCGACACCGGCTATACGAGCCATACTTCTACCTCCTTTTTTACCTGGATTGTCTTTTTTGTTTATGATGATAAGATAACCTTCAGGAAGTTTTTCCTGAGTGAGACATGGGAAAAACCAGCCGCTCCCTTTCGGTTCTTTTCATGCGTTTTAGCCCTGTGTCTGCTTGTGCTTCGGATTTTCACAGATAACCATTACTTTTCCGTTTCTCTTAATGACCTTGCACTTTTCGCAGATGGGTTTTACTGATGCTCTAACTTTCATGACATAAAACCTCCTCGCTGTACGTCGTAGCCTGCCTGTCGGTCGAGCGCCGTCGCCGGTCGGCTCTCCCGGACAGTCCTGACGGGGACACCTGTCATCCGTTTGCCGCGCAAATCGGGACAGGCGCGCCTTATTTATCTCTCCAAGTGATTCTGCCTCTGGACAGGTCGTAGGGAGAAAGCTCTACCTTTACTCTGTCGCCGGGAAGAATCCGTATGAAGTTCATTCTTATCTTACCGGAAATGTGCGCGAGCACTTCATATCCATTTTCAAGCTGTACCTTGAACATGGCGTTTGGCTGTGCCTCCAGCACGGTACCAAATACTTCTATGACATCTTTTTTTGCCATGTATGGCGCACCTCCTCAAAATTCCAAATATCGTTTTCCGCCTGACGGATGCTATGCCGCTCAAAAGCCGGCGCGGATGTCCGCGTCAGCCTCACAGAGTCAGCAGCTCCGGTTCATCTTCTGTAATCACCACGGTGTTTTCGTAGTGCGCCGAGAGGGAGCCGTCAACGGTCTCTACTGTCCAGTTGTTCAGCATGACCTCCACGTCGTATCCTCCGGCATTGATCATTGGTTCGATGGCGAGCACCATGCCCGGCGTCAGCTTCGGCCCTCTACCCGGTCTTCCGTAATTGGGTATCTGGGGGTCCTCATGCATGTTCCGCCCGATGCCGTGTCCGACAAAGTCCCGTACAACAGAAAATCCTGCCGCCTCGGCGTGAGCCTGAATGGCGTGGGACACGTCTGTGAGACGGTATCCCGGTCTGCAGAATTTCAGCCCTGCGAAGAAGCTCTCCTCCGTAACGGTGATCAGCCTCTGCGCTTCCTCCGAAATCGTACCCACGGCGTAGGTCCTGGCCGCATCGCTGTAGTAATCCTTGTAGATCGTACCAAGGTCCACGCTGACGATGTCCCCCTCCTTCAGAATCTTCTTTTTGGAAGGGATCCCGTGAACGACTTCCTCGTTCACCGAAACACAGGCGCAGGCCGGAAACCCGTTGTATCCCTTAAATGCCGGGATCATCTTATTTCTAAGAATGGTCTCCTCGACGTAATCGTCGATATCCTTGGTGGACATGCCCGCCGTGATGACCTTCGGGAGCTCAAGCAGCATGGCTTTTGTCACCGCAGCCGCTTCCCGCATCAGATCAATTTCTTGCTGTGATTTCAGAATTATCATGTATTATGCTCCTATTGCATCCACGATAGCGGCAAAGACGGTATCCAGTGCGCCCGCGCCGTCGATGTGCGCGATATTGCCCGCTTTCTCATAGTACGCGATCAGCGGACTGGTCTGTTCCTTGTATACCTTAAAGCGGTTCTTTACGGTTTCTTCCGTATCGTCGGCTCTCTGGTACACCTCTCCGCCGCAGACGTCGCAGACGCCCTCGACCTTCGGCGGCATATTCGTCACATGATAAGGCTTTCCGCAGGCCCTGCACACTCTTCTGCCGATCATCCGGTCCAGGAGAATGTCTTCGGCCACATCGATGTCGATGACCTTTGTCAGCTCCATGCCGTTTTTCGCCAGAAAGGCGTCAAACTTCTCCGCCTGATATTCGGTCCTCGGAAAACCGTCCAGCAGGAATCCGTTCCTGCAGTCGTCCTGGACCAGGCGGTCGTTCACCAGGTCGATCGTCAGATCGTCGGGAACGAGCTCGCCCTTATCCATATATTCTTTTGCTTTTTTCCCCAGAGGGGTACCTTCCTTGACGTTCTTGCGGAAGATATCTCCGGTGGAGATATGAGGGATATGATATTTTTCAGCAATGCTTGTCGCCTGTGTGCCCTTGCCGGCTCCCGGAGGGCCCAGCAGTACTAAATTCATCATGGTTCTACCTCGCTATTTCAAGAAACCGGAATAGTTTCTCATTACCATCTGGGTTTCCAGCTGCTTCATGGTATCCAGTGCAACACCTACCGCGATGAGCAGGGAGGTTCCGCCGAATCCGATGGAGAGGTTGGTCCACTGCTGCAGCAGCGTCGGCATGGCGGCGATGACCGCCAGGAAGATCGCTCCTGCAAATGTGATTCTTGTCATAACTTTGTTTAAATATTCAACGGTGGGCCGTCCCGGTCTGATTCCCGGAATAAATCCGCCGTTTGCTTTCATGTTGTCCGCTACTTCCTGGGGATTGAAGGTGACCGCCGTATAGAAGTAGGTGAAGAAGATGATGAGGATAATGTCCAGAGCGACATAGATCCACACGCCCGGGTGTCCGCTGGGGGACAGCCACTTGGCAACCCACGCCGCAAAGCTCGTTCCCGGCCAGATATAGGTAATGGTCAGGGGGAACTGCAGCAGGGAAATTGCAAAGATAACGGGAATTACGCCGGCCTGGTTGACTTTGATCGGAATGTGCGTGCTCTGTCCGCCGTACATTTTTCTGCCGACCACTCTCTTCGCATACTGTACGGGAATCTTTCTCTGTCCCTGCTGGACCAGAACGATCCCAACTACTACGACAAGCGCGAAGATCACAAACAGGATGATGGAGATGATGCTTACCGTTCCATCCTGATACGCGGAAAGCGTATGGCTGATTCCCCTCGGGATTCTGTCAACAATTCCTGCAAAGATGATCAGGGAGATTCCATTTCCGATTCCCTTTTCGTTGATCTGCTCGCCCAGCCACATCAGGAAGGCGGTTCCCGCGCACAGCGTCAGGATGATTACGATCTTGGACAGCGCGCTGTTGTCGGCGATGACCTGTCTGAACAGACCAAAGGTGTAGCCGATGGCCTGGATCAGCGCCAGCACAACGGTGAGATACCGCGTGTACTGAGCGATCTTCTTTCTTCCTTCCGTACCCTCCTTCGCGATCTCCTCCAGTTTGGGGATCGCAATGGTGAGGAGCTGCAGTATGATGGATGCCGTGATGTAAGGGGTTATGCTCAGCGCGAAAATGGTGAAGTTGCTGAAGGAACCACCCGAAAACAAGTCGAACAGCCCGAATAACCCGGATTCATTGGCGTTGAACATGTTTGCCAACTGACTGCGGTCGATTCCGGGAACCGGAATGCAGGAACCCAGACGGAAGATGACGAGCATCAGGAATGTGAAGATCATCTTCGTCCGAAGCTCCGCGACCTTCCAGGCCTGCGCGATTGTTTTGATCATGCTCATGTTAGATCACCTCTGCCTTTCCTCCGGCAGACTCGATCTTTTCAATAGCTGTTTTGCTGAATTTCTGAGCCTTTACGGTAATATTCTTTTCCAGTGTTCCTTCACCGAGAATCTTGATCCCTTCCGTAACACCCTTTGCCAGGCCTTTATCCATCAGCATTTCCGGCGTCACTTCCGTTCCGTTCTCGAACACGTTCAAAGCCCCCACATTGACTCCCACATATTCTCTTCTCCAAATGTTTGTGAATCCTCTCTTGGGGATTCGTCTGTATAAAGGCATCTGGCCGCCCTCGAAGCCGAGACGTACGCCGCCGCCGCTTCTGGACTTCTGACCGTTCATACCTCTGCCGGCGGTTTTGCCCTGACCGGTAGCGGTACCTCTGCCTTTTCTCTTCGGCTTTCTGGACGCGCCAGGAGCCGCTTTCAATTCATGCAGTTTCATGTCTTGCTACACCTCCGTTCCTAGAGTTCTTCTACTGATAAAAGATGCTTTACTTTTGCGATCGCTCCGCGAACCTGCGGTGTATCCTCGAATTCCACTGTCTGTCTGATCTTTTTCAGACCAAGCGCTTCTACAACTTTTCTATGAGCAGGGGAAGCGCCGATGGTGCTCTTGGTCAGTGTGATTTTCACTTTATTAGCCATGATGCGGTTCCTCCTAACCTAAAATTTCTTCCTTTGTTTTGCCTCTGAGTCTGGAGACTTCTTCTACAGTCTTCAGCGCTCTCAGGCCTTCCAGCGTTGCATAAGCCATGTTTCCGGGATTATTGGACCCGATGGACTTCGCTCTCACATCTTTCAGTCCCGCCAGTTCCAGTACGGTACGTACGGAGCTTCCGGCGATAACGCCTGTACCGGGAGCGGCGGGCATGATCAGTACTCTGCCGGCGCCGAACACACCCAGTGTTCTGTGAGGGATCGTGGTTCCCACCGTGGGAACGTGGACCAGATCTTTCTTCGCATCTTCGATTGCTTTTCTTACGGCTTCCGGAATTTCCTGCGCTTTGCCGAGGCCGCAGCCTACGTAGCCCTCGCCGTCGCCGACGACGACCGTAACGCTGAATCTGAAGTTCTTGCCGCCCTTAACGACCTTCGTAACACGTCTGATGTTTACGATGGATTCTTTTAAGTCAAGCTTGGATGCATCTATCATGTTTCGCATTCTTTTCCTCCTCCTGCTAGAATTTCAGGCCGGCTTCGCGCGCGCCGTCAGCCAGTTCTTTGACTCTTCCGTGATACAGGTATCCGCCTCTGTCAAAGCATACGGTCTCAATGCCCGCAGCCATTGCTTTTTTAGCGATGGACGCTCCGACCAGTTTCGCGGCATCCTTGTTCCCGCCGTAAGCTGCTTCCGCCTTGACGTCTTTGTCAAGAGAAGAGGCCGCCGCCAGCGTTCTGCCGTTCACGTCGTCGATCACCTGCACGGAAATATTCTTCAGGCTTCTGTATACGCACATTCTCGGTCTTTCAGGAGTTCCGAATACGTCTTTTCTGACTCTCAGATGTCTCGCCTGACGTCTGTCGTTTCTGCTCAATTTCTTTGCCATGTGTATTCACTCCCTTCTATTTCTTCTTAGCTCCGGCTTTGCCTTCTTTTCTGCGAACCACTTCATCAGAGTAGCGAATACCCTTGCCCTTGTACGGCTCCGGTTTTCTCCACTTTCTGATGTTGGCAGCGTAGTTGCCGACAACAGCCTTGTTGGCTCCCTTGACGATGATCTCCGTGGGGGATGTTACCTCCGTGGTGATGCCTTCGGGATCTTCCATTTCAACGGGATGTGAATATCCGAGATTCATTACGAGCACTTTGCCCTTTTTCTCAGCTTTATAGCCGACGCCGATCATCTGCAGCTTCTTCTCGAAGCCGTCGGTGACGCCGACTACCATGTTGTTGACGAGGGTCCTGGCCAGACCGTGCATTGCGCCGGCTTCCTTGCTCTCGTCCACAGGCACCGCGGTGAGCACGCCGTCTGCGATTTCAAACTTGATCTTCTTGCTGATCTGCTCCTGCAGTTCTCCCTTTGGTCCTTTTACAGTAACAAGATTGCTGTCACTGACTTTCACTTCGACACCAGCAGGGATTGTAACAGGCTTTTTACCAATTCTGGACATGTCTGCAATCTCCTTTCTTGTTACTTTATTACCAAACGTAGCAGATGACTTCACCGCCCACTCCCAGCTTTCTGGCCTCTTTGTCGCTGATCAGGCCCTTGGAAGTAGACATAATCGCGATTCCCAGTCCGCCCAGTACCTTGGGGACTTCGTCGCTCTTTGCATATACTTTGAGACCCGGCTTGGAGATTCTCTTGATTCCGGTGATTACTCTCTGCTTGTCGGCGCCGTATTTCATCTGAACGCGGATGACGCCCTGTTTTTCGTCTTCTATTACATCGTACCCTTTAATATAACCTTCTTCGGTTAAAATTCCCGCGATCGCTTTCTTCATCTTGGAAGCGGGAATGTCAACGGTAGCGTGTCCTACAGTATTGGCATTTCTGATTCTTGTAAGCATATCTGCTATAGGATCTGTCATGGTCATAGTAGAAGTACCTCCTTCCTTTTTATTCTACCAGCTGGCTTTTCTTACGCCGGGGATCTCTCCCTTATAAGCCAGCTCTCTGAAACAGATACGGCAGATTCCGTATTTTCTCAAGTACGCGTGGGGTCTTCCGCAGATTCTGCATCTGCTGTAGGCCTGCGTAGAATACTTCGGCTTTCTGGCCTGTTTTACTTTGAGAGATGTCTTTGCCATAATTCCCTCCTATTTCTCAAACGGCATGCCGAGCGCTTCCAGAAGAGCCTTCGCTTCCTCGTCGGTCTTGGCCGTAGTGGTGAATACGATGTTCATACCTCTGATCTTCTCTACCTTATCGTATACGATCTCAGGGAAGATCAGCTGTTCTTTGATACCCATGGAGTAGTTTCCTCTTCCGTCGAAGGAGTTCTTGCTCACACCTTTGAAGTCTCTTACCCGGGGCAGGGAAATGTTGAAGAATTTGTCGGCAAACTCATACATTCTGTCCCCTCTCAGCGTTACCTTCGCGCCGATGGGCATTCCCTGTCTCAGCTTAAAGTTCGCGATGGATTTTCTGGCTTTCGTGATAACGGGTCTCTGACCTGCGATGATCCCCAGTTCTTCGACCGCTACTTCCAGGAGCTTCGCGTTCTCCTTGGTGTCGCCCAGACCCATATTCAGCGTGATCTTTTCGAGCTTCGGCACTTCCATGACATTTTTATATTTAAACTTTTCCATCAAAGTGTTAAATACTTCGTTCTTGTACGTTTCTCTCATTCTAGCTGCCAAGATGATTCCCTCCTTTCATCAATTAGTCAATAACCTGGCCGGTTTTCTTGGACACTCTCATTTTGTGTCCGTTCTCAACCTTGTATCCGATCCTCGTCGGAGCCTTGGCCTTTGTATCGTAGTACATGACGTTCGATACATGGATAGGACCTTCCTGGTGTCTGATTTCACTTGCCGCATTTCTGGTCTGCTTCTGGTGCTTGGTCTGAATGTTGATGCCCTCAACGATGACAGTATCCTTTTTCGGGAATACCTTCAGGACCTTGCCCTTCTTGCCTTTATCTTTTCCGGTAATCACAAGTACCGTGTCGTTCTTCTTGATCTGCATCCTGTCCACCTCCTACAGTACTTCCGGCGCCAGGGAAACGATCTTCATAAACCCTCTGTCGCGCAGCTCTCTCGCAACAGGTCCGAAGATACGGGTTCCGACCGGGTTCTTGTCGTCCTTGATGATAACCGCCGCGTTCTGATCGAACTTCACGTAGCTGCCGTCAACTCTTCTGGCACCTTTTGCGCTCCGCACGACTACAGCCTTGACCACGTCGCCCTTCTTCACAACGCCGCCGGGGGTGGCGTCCTTCACTGCGCACACGATGATATCGCCAATGTTCGCGTACTGACGGCTGGTTCCGCCGAGAATACGGATACATAACAGTTCCTTCGCACCTGAATTGTCAGCAACTTTCAATCTGGTTTCTGTCTGAATCATTTCGTTGCCTCCTTATTTTACTTTCTCGATTATATTTACGAGTCTCCATCTCTTGTCCTTGGACAGCGGCCTCGTCTCCATAATTCTCACTTTATCACCGATCTGGCACTCGTTGTTCTCATCGTGCGCCTTGAATTTCTTCGTTCTCTTTACCGATTTCCCGTAAAGAGAATGGCGGATGGACTCTTCCACGCTTACAGTGATGGTCTTATCCATCTTATCGCTGGTTACGAATCCAACTCTGGTCTTTCTTCTGTTTCTTTCTTCCATGGCCTGCATCCTCCTTTCGGTTAACCTTCACTTCTCTTGAGTTCTTTCTCTCTCAAGATGGTCTTGACGCGAGCGATATCCTTCTTGGTATCTCTCAGCTTAATGGGGTTTTCGAGCTGACCGGTGACATGCTGGAATCTCAGGTTGAACAATTCGTTCTTGAGCTTCTTGATCTCTGCGGTCAGTTCCGCCTCACTCATATTTTTGATCTGTTCGATTTTCATTATGCTTCACCACCCTCTGCTACTTCCTGGCCTTTGATGGCAAACTTGCACTTCACGGGGAGCTTGTGCATAGCAAGCCTCATCGCTTCTCTTGCCGCTTCCTCGCTTACACCTTCAATTTCAAACATAACTCTGCCCGGCTTTACAACGGCTACCCAGTACTCGGGAGCACCTTTACCGGAACCCATACGAACTTCAGCGGGTTTCTTGGTGACAGACTTGTGCGGGAAAATCTTAATGAATACTTTACCGCCTCTCTTGATGGATCTGGTCATCGCGATACGGGCGGCCTCTATCTGATTCGAGGTGATCCAACCACATTCCTGGGAGATCAGTCCGTACTCTCCGTACGTGACGGTGTTTCCCTTGGTTGCCACACCTTTCATTCTTCCTCTGTGGACTCTACGACGTTTCACTCTCTTCGGCATTAACATCGCTAATTCCCTCCTTCCTTGGCTAATTATTCTTCAACGGGTGCTTCTGCGGGAGCTGCTGCTTCGGCAGGAGCCGCTTCCTCCGCTTTCGGAGCGGGAGCCGGTTTGTTCGGTCTCTTTCTGGGGTTGACGAACTTCTTCATTTCCTTTTCGTCTCCGCCTCTGCCGCCTCTTCTGTCATTGCGGTCGTTTCTGTCTCTTCTCGGGCGATCATTGTCTCTTCTCGGACGGTCGTTTCTGCGGCCGCCTCTCTCCTGCTTTCCGCTCTCTTCCGGCAGATTGCTCATGAGACCCTTGGTGAGTACCTCGCCAAGATTGATCCACACCTTGACGCCCAGCTTTCCGTACGTGGTGTCCGCTTCCGCGAAACCGTACTGGATGTTGGCTCTCAGCGTGTGGAGAGGAACGTTGCCCTCGCTGTATTTTTCGCTTCTGGCAATTTCAGCGCCGCCTACACGGCCGGAAACCACGATCTTGATTCCCTTGCCGCCGGCTTTCATGGTTCTGCCGATGGCCTGCTTCATTGCCCGACGGAAGGAGATTCTCTTCTCCAGAGCCTGTGCGATGCTCTCAGCGGTCAGCTGCGCATCCAGCTCTGTTCTTCTCACTTCGACGATGTTGATGTTTACGGATTTGCCCGTGAGCTTTTCGACTTCGGCCTTCAGCTGGTCGATGCCGTCGCCTCCGCGGCCGATCACCATACCCGGCTTCGCAGTCAGGACAGTAACCTTGAGCTGATTGTTGGCGGCTCTCTCGATCAATACTTTGGATACGCCGGCAACATATAACTTTTTCTTTACGAACTCTCTGATCTTCTGATCCTCAATGAGGTAATCGGCGAAGCTCTTCTTATCTGCATACCATTTGGAATCCCAGTCTTTTATAACGCCCACTCTGAATCCGTGCGGACTAACTTTCTGACCCATTCAATAAACCTCCTGTCCTGAAATTATCTTTCCTTTAATGTAACGCCAATGTGGCTGCTTCTCTTAAGGATGATCGACGCGCGTCCCTGGGAGCCCGCTCTCCATCTCTTCATGGTCGGTCCCTGGTGCGCGTATACTTCAGCAACATAAAGCTTATCAACGTCCATATCGTGGTTGTTTTCTGCGTTTGCTGCTGCAGACTTCACTACTTTCTCTACCAGCTCAGCGCCTTTGCCCGGCGTGAATTTCAAGATCGTCAGCGCCTCCTGTAAGTCTTTTCCTCTTACAAGATCCGTAACAGGCTTCAGCTTGATCGGAGACATTCTGACGTATTTTGCAACTGCTTTTGCTTCCATGGTTCATATCTCCTTTCTTATCTCTTGACCTTGGAGTCGGCGCCGTGGCCTCTGTAGGTTCTGGTCGGAGCGAATTCGCCCAGACGGTGACCTACCATATCCTCGGTGATATATACAGGAACGTGTTTCTTGCCGTCGTGAACGGCAATCGTGTGTCCTACCATCTGCGGAAAAATAGTTGACGGTCTGGACCAGGTCTTGACGACCTTTTTCTCGTTCGCTTCATTCATAGCTTCAATGGCCTTTAACAGCTTAGCGTTTACGAAAGGGCCTTTTTTCAGTGATCTACCCATTATTTATATCCTCCCTTCAACTATTTTTCGTTTCTTCTCTTTACGATATATTTGTTAGAAGACTTGTTCTTCTTTCTGGTCTTGTAGCCCAGAGCCGGCTTGCCCCAGGGAGTAACCGGGCTGACGCGGCCGATACCGGTCTTGCCTTCACCACCGCCGTGGGGATGATCGTTCGGGTTCATGACGGAACCTCTCACTGTGGGACGGAAGCCCATGTGTCTCTTTCTTCCGGCCTTGCCCAGCTGGATATTGCCGTGCTCGTCGTTTCCGACTTCGCCGATGGTGGCTCTGCATTCCATTCTGATCTTTCTCACTTCTCCGGAGGGCAGTCTCACCTGAGCGTAGTTGCCTTCCTTCGCCATGAGCTGCGCGCCGTTTCCGGCGGAGCGGACCAGCTGAGCGCCCTTTCCGGCTTTCAGCTCAACGCAGTGGATGAGCGTACCCACGGGAATGTTGGCCAGCGGCAGAGCGTTTCCGATCTGAATGTCGGAATCAGGGCCGGAGTATATGACCTGACCTACGGCCAGCTTCTTCGGCGCGATGATGTATCTCTTCTCGCCGTCGGCGTAAACGATCAGCGCGATGTTGGCGCTTCTGTTCGGATCGTATTCGATGGCAGCTACTTTTCCGGGGATCCCGTCTTTTCTTCTCTTGAAGTCGATGATCCTGTACTTGGGTCTGGTGCCGCCGCCTCTGTGGCGAACGGTGATCTTTCCTCTTACATTTCTTCCGGCGTTGTTCTTCAGCGTAACCGTGAGAGATTTCTCAGGGGTTGTCTTCGTGATTTCCTCAAAGGTGGAAACCGTCATTCCTCTCAATCCGGGAGAGGTCGGTTTATATTTCTTGATTCCCATATTAAGCGTCCCTCCTTACAGACCCTGGAAGAATTCGATTTCCTTACTCTTTTCGGTCAGAGTAACGATCGCCTTCTTGTAGTCAGGCGTTCTGCCTACGTTTCTTCCCATTCTCTTTATTTTTCCGTTAACGTTCATGATGTTGACTTTCGCAATTTCCACTCCGAAGATCTCTTCCAGAGCCAGCTTGACTTCCGTCTTGTTGGCGTCGGTCGCGACCTTGAAGGTATATTTTCTTTCCTGGGCATCATCCATGGATCTTTCGGAGATAACAGGCTTTATAATTACATCATAAGGCGTTCTCATTACGCGTACACCTCCTCGATTTTCTGGAACGCATCCTTTGTGGCGATGAAGCTGGTGTAATTGATGATCTCATACACGTTCATCTGGGATACCATGGTGGTCTTTACGCCCGGAATATTGGCCGCGGACTTGATCACGTTCTCGTCCTTGTCGGCGGTGATGATCAGCGCCTTCTTCGCAGCTTTTACATTTTCCAGGACCTTGATCATTTCTTTCGTTTTCGGCGCTTCAAAGTTCAGGGAATCCAGAACGATGATCTCCTTTTCCTGTACCTTGGAGGACAGGGCGGACTTCATAGCCAGTCTTCTCAGCTTCTTGGGCACCGTGTATCTGTAATCTCTCGGCTTCGGCGCAAAGACAACTCCGCCGCCTACCTGCGAGGGGTCTGTGGAGCTTCCCTGTCTGTGACGGCCCGTTCCCTTCTGACGGAACGGCTTTCTGCCGCCTCCTCTGACCTCGGCTCTCGTCTTCGCGGACTGAGTGCCCTGTCTCTGGTTTGCCAAATAATTCTTAACCACTGTGTGAACAGCGAACTGGTTCGGTTCAATTCCGAAGATGGCGTCGTTGAGCTCGATGCTTCCCGCTTCTGCTCCGGCCATGTTCAGCATAGTTACTTTTGCCATTTGACTTCCTCCTTTCTAATCGTTATTTCTGCTGTCCCTTAACTGCGTACTGGATGCGGAGCAGGCCGCCCTTTCCTCCAGGAACAGCGCCCTTAACGAGCATCAGGTTTCTGTCAGCAATAACTTTTACTAAATCGACGTTCTGAACGGTCACGGTCTCTCTTCCCATTCTTCCGGGGGCCTTGTTGCCCTTGAATACTCTGGAAGGATACGTACCGGCAGCCAGACCGCCGGGCAGTCTCTTGTGCTTGGAACCGTGAGTCATGGGGCCTCTGTGATGGCCGTGTCTCTTGATGTTGCCCTGCGTTCCCTTACCTTTGGAAGTTCCGGTCACATCCAGTTTGACGCCCTCTTCGAAGTCGGCGACGGTGATCACCTGACCAGCCTCGTAGGTCTCGCCCTCTTCCAGACGGATCTCAGCCAGATGCTTCTTGTAAGGAGCCTGCCACTTGTCGAAGTGTCCCTTTTCCGGACGGTTGAGCCTGTGCTCTTTCTTGTCCTCAAAGCCGATCTGTACGGCGTTGTATCCGTCGGTCTCAACGGTCTTGATCTGCGTCACGACCGCCGGGCCTGCCTCGATGACAGTGACGGGAATCGCTTCGCCGGTTTCGGAAAAAATCTGAGTCATTCCGACTTTTTTTCCTAAGATTGTCTTCATACTTTCTTCCTCCTATTTCTTACAGCGGATTACGTCGCGCAGCGGATCGCCTGTCCTCTTTCCGGTCCCTGCCCTCCCTGGGGCGCCGTCTCCGCAAGAGACGTGCCTTTCGGTCCCAGGCCGTCTGGCCTGAAGCCGGGCGCCGGCCGCGGGCCGGTGATCTTACCTACGCAATCATACTAAGTGCGGTGGAGATTTTCCTGCGCGAACGGATCCGGCTCTCCGGTCCGGCTCATCCCAGCGCCCACAGGGCGCCTCAGCCGTTCCGGGCTTTCTCCGCTCCGGTATCGGTCAATCTATCTTTGATCTTAGTATTTCAATTTTTAGAGCTTGATCTCGATGTTTACGCCGGCCGGCATATCGAGCTTCATCAGCGCGTCGATAGTCTTGGGGGTCGGGCATAAAATATCGATGAGTCTCTTGTGAGTTCTCTGTTCGAACTGCTCTCTGGAATCCTTATACTTGTGGACCGCTCTCAGGATGGTGACCACCTGCTTCTCTGTGGGAAGCGGAATCGGTCCGGAAACCTCCGCTCCGGTCTTCTTGGCGGTCTCCACGATCCTCGCCGCCGACTGGTCCAGAGATTTGTGATCATAGGCCTTTAACTTGATTCTGATTTTCTGACTGCTCATTTTTGTTCCTCCTTGTTTTTCGTTCCGGCTTTCCTGCCGGATACTCTTTTCGTACATTTTCGCTATGCTGTACGAGGGGGTCTCCATGCTCTTCTATCCCCGCTGCTGCAACTCGATGCGGGATATCTGCCCCACCGGCGTTTCCGCTTTACACGTCGCCGTGTGTTTCGTAATTTTTTACTCAAAGCAAAAAGCATGAGAATCCCTACGCCCGTTTCTGGAACGGACAATTCTCTGCAGAAATTATCTGATAGCTCAGTAACTTCCTGCTTCATCGCATGGGAGGCAACGTCTTCAGCGGCCATACTGCCTGATATTTCAGCAGTTTCTCCGAATTTTGAACGCACCTGTCCCTAAAGCAAGCTTTTTTAGTATAATGCAAGCCGCCGGGGAATGCAAGAGTTTTTTTAAACTTTTTCACGATTTTTTTCATTTTTTTACTGGCGGCCTTCACACGTGTTTTCAATGCGTAGAAGCGTTAATGGAATTTTATTCTAGTCAAAAAGTTCGCACACGCTCCCACGCGTTTCTTTTTTGTCTGTTTTTTATCTGGATGCGTTCCCCCGGCGGGCTTTGCGCTGAGTGACGGCTGCCCGATGAGTGACGGCTGGCCTGCGGCCGCTGGGGGAAGACCGCTGCGGGTCGGCTTTGGGGCAGGCGCCGGCTGTCTGCTGAGCGCTTACCGGCCGATGAGCGCCGGACTGGCTTGCTGAGTGACGGCTGCCTGCGGCCGCTAGGGGACTTCGCGGGGGGCGGGCTTATGGCCGATCGTTATAAATCGATTGCCGGCGGGCCCACGGCCGCAGCTGGGTCGTTGCAGATCGCCGGCGGGCTCTACGCCGAGGGATCCTCACCGATTGCCGGCGGGCCCCGCGGTCACCGAGGGAAGATCGCTGCGAGTCGGCTTTGGGGCAGGCGCCGGCTGTCTGCTGAGCGCTTACCGGCCGCTGAGCGCCGGACTGGCCGCTGAGTGACGGACTGTTCGATGAGTGCTGGACTGTCCGATGAGTGCTGGCTGGCCGATGAGTACTGGCTGTCCGCTGAGCGCCGGGGGATCCTCCCCGATCGCCAGTAAGCTTTTTCACAGATCGCTGGCGTTCCTGCGCCGCGGAATCCTCACCGATTGCCGGCGGGCCCCGCGGTCACCGAGGGAAGATCGCTGCGGGTCGGCTTTGGGCGAGCGGCCGGATCGCAGTTGGGCGGGCTTCCACACGAGGGAACGCCAAATATCGGATGGCTGATCCGGGGCGGATGGGCGGCCGGACCGCAGTTGGGCGGGCGCCAATCGGCCGGTTCTTTTCCAACACCTACGCCCATAGGCGATCTGCGATATTTTTTCTTCATTTCACCTAAAAAGCATATAAAAATAGGTGAAAAATCATCAAAAAATGATTTCTCACCTATTTCTATACTGTACCCATAAGTGTGGACACGACCAGATTTTAGATACCCCAATTATGGACACACAGCCCGCTAGGGTTTTGGTGCATCCTGCAAAATAGACATTCGCTTTTGTGTATGGTACGCTAG
>Ga0129308_1002509_pt1 | contig 15311 bp, 10 predicted proteins | sample L827metagenome_FD_94440 | JGI IMG/M metagenome (GOLD analysis project Ga0129308, IMG submission 94440) | Ring-tailed lemur group fecal microbial communities from Wisconsin, USA - L827 metagenome | ecosystem: Host-associated > Mammals > Digestive system > Large intestine > Fecal | place: USA...
CCCCAAAAACACCGTGAGCTGCAACTCACGGTGTTTTTGGTTACTACTGCTTTTTTTGACTGTTCTTTTTTGAGATCATCAGAATTTTCCCGGAAATAATATTCGCCAAAATTCCACTCAGAATATCGAGTAAAAAGGACACACAGCCACCTCCCTCCGGCTCCAGCTTGAAAAGGCAGCGTGTCCAGAATATCATTTTGGAGAAAAGATTGTCAATATACAACGCCATAGGAATCCGAGCATCAGTGATAAACCGTGTTGTTTTTTTGTTGACAGAAATTTGGTTCTATTGCTTTTCAGAATATCAGAGTAGTTTGGAGACAGCAAAGAAACAGGCCATTTTTATATTTCTGAAAGAGAATTTAGTCCTTGGCAATTGGTAGAAGGTGAACAGTACCTGGCAAATCAAAAATTAAAACTATGGTACGATGAAGTCGAATATTTGACAGGTGAGCAATTATATGAAAAAATTTTGGTCGACTTACAGGAATTTGCAGAAAGAATCATTGAGTGCATTGTTTTGGCATCGAGTAACTATCCGAAGCGGTTTCGCCGCAATTCGGAGGAAAACACATAACATGGTAAAATATGATACCCGTAGTTTACTGCAGAGTAGCAGTAAACTACAGAGGTGTTTTAAAGAGATGTTGTTGAAAAATTTCTGTGGCATATAAAGCGGAGCATCTCGATATTCAGCCTTAAAGATGTGCGGAAGCTTCCCGGTACTCCTGCGGAGACAGGCCGGTGTATTTTTTAAATACGCGAGAGAAATGAGCGGCGGAGTCGAGGCCAATCAGATATCCGATTTCTGAAATTTTCTTTTCCGGCTGCTGCAAAAGCTGTTTTGCACGTTCTAGCCGGCGAACCAGTATGTATTCCGACAGCTTTTCTCCGGTGGCTTGCTTATAGGCGCGGGAGAGATATACCGGATTCAGATACACTTTTTCCGCCAGCGCATTGACCGACAGATCTTCACTTAGGTGGACGGCAATGTACTGGTGCAGCGTGTACACCATCTGATGAAAGCGCGCCGCATGCCGATCTTCAATGCCCTCAAAAAGCCAATCGCCCATTTTGGAAAACAAGGAAGGAAGAGAGCTATCCCACTGTTCATACGGCATGGTGAAAGCGGCATAGCCGTGGAATCTGTCAAAGAAATCCTTCTGTCGCCCCGCGGCAGCCACCCGTTCCAGAAAGAATAGACACAGCCGGTGGTACAGCTCAATTTTTTGAACGGGGTTGCCGCAGGCCAAAAGCCCCTGCAGCAGCGTTTGTAGCAGCTGATCGAACGAGTCTTTCTGGCGGTATTCGAAGGCGCTTTCCAGACTGGAAAGCAGCGCGTCGGCGCTTCCGTCCCAAACGGGGTGGTCGGGCATGGCTTGGTCAAAAAAAGCGATTTCGCCCAGTAGCATTTCATCCTGTGCGCCCAACTGATAGGTCAGCACTGAACGGTAGCGCTCAAAAGCGGCCGGAAGCTCTTCCCAGGCATGGGGCTGCGAATCCGTGACTAGAGACACCGCTACACACAGCTGTTTTTGGCAGTACTCCTGCACCCGCTCCAGCATACCGGAAAGAAAGCTGTCCAGTCGGGCAACTACGGCCGGGTTCTGTTCCAGAGGCTGAATCAGCCACAGCCAGTAACGGTTTTGCCAGCATACATTTGCGCAGTTGAGCGTGGGAAGGGTGTAGGTCATGAATACGGCGTGAATCTGCTCCAAAAGCTGAGCGCTGTCTGCTACGTCGCTTTTTTGCGGCATGTGGTCTAGCCGTCCGCCCACCAGAAAAACCGGATGGCCGGCGCGCAGGGGAAGGCCCAGCTTCAACAGCTGCTGCTCCAGCTGGGCACCAGTGATTTCGCCCCGCAGCATCTTCCATAAAAAGTCTTGACAAAGCAGAGGTCGGGCGTTTTTCAGCTCCTCTTCCATGCGCCGGTTCCATACGGCGCTGGTGGTCTCCTGCTCCAGCAGGGCCAGGGTTTTATACACGGTTTCCAAAACCACCTCATCGCCTTGGCTTTTTAAAATATAGGAATCCGCACCCAGCTGCATGGCTTTTTGAACGTATTCAAAATCGCTGTATCCCGAAAGAAAGATTACATGGCAGAAGGGCCAGCGGCGGTGAATCTGCGTAAGCAGCTCCAGTCCGTTCATGCCGGGCATTTTGATGTCGCTGAGTACAATGTCGATTCGAAGACGGTCCAGCAATTTCAGCGCGTCCGGAGCGGAGTACACTTTGTGCACTTCCAGCGCAAACGTTTCGTCCTGGGCAAAAAGCTCATACAATCCATCCGCGATGATCGGTTCATCGTCAATCACCAAAATACGATACATATTATTCTTCCTTTACAATGTGAAGCTGTACCTGCAGACTGCCGGCGGGCGTGCGGGAGAGGCGAAGGCCGCTTTCGGGTCCGAAGTGGTAGCGCAGCCGTCGGTGAATGTTGATCAGGGCAGTGGTTTCCATCTGCGTGTCCGTGCTGTCCAGTTTCTGCTGCAATTCCGAAAGCTCCTCAGGTGAGAATTCGGTTCCATTGTCTTCAATGCAAACGTTCCACTCTCCCTGCCGGGCTTCAAACCGGATGAACAGTTTGGGTTCCAGCACGTTTTTCATACCGTGCTCAAAGGCGTTTTCCAAAATCGGCTGTAAGATCAACCGCGGTACCATAAGAAATCCGAACTCCGACGGCGCGGGAGCAATTTCCACCGAGAGCCGGTTAGAAAACCGGATCTGCTGGATTTTCAGATAAGTCATTGCGTGCCGAATCTCCTGCTCCATGGTGACCGTGTCCGCTGCATTCCGGGTGATGTACTGGTAATATTCGCTCAGCAGCTGGGAGAACTCGGCAATGTCATCGTTGCTGTCTTTTTTGGCCATGCGGTAAATATTGTAAAACCCGTTGTACAGAAAATGTGGGTTGATTTGGGACTGAAGCTGCTTGAGTTCCGCCCGCTGGGTCAGAAGGCGCTGGTCGTATACCTGCTCGATCAACTTTTGCAGATGGTCCATCATTCCGTTGAAGGACTGGTAGAGATAGGCGAACTCATCGTTTCTCTTTTGATGGATGCGCACGTCGAAATTATTGCCTTTCATACATCTGAAGGCGTCCACCAGCGTCCGGATGGGTTTGTGCACCAGATGACGCACAGAGAATGCAAACAGGCACATGGCGAGCACGGAAACCACCCCGAACAGCACCAGGAGAAAGAGATAGGTATGGCGGAAGCCAAACAGATGTTCCGTGGAAGAAAAGGAGATCAGAACCAAATCGCTCTCCTCCAGGGCGACCACGGTTTTTTGAAAGTGCTTTCCCTCTACGGTTACTTCTTCTGTGGAGGGCAGCTGCTGCGAAACGGTCAAAAGTTCCGGGTTCAGAAAGGACGCATTGTCCGTTTTCTCCAGCACAAAGCAGCTGTCCGGGCTGGTCAGAACCAGGCCCGTTTCCTGGGTGTGATCCATCCCCTGCAGCAGCCGCTGAATCTGAGCGTTGGAGAGCGTCAGCCACATGACCAGAGGCGGAGTGCTCCCTTCCCGGGGTGTGAGAGGATACTGAATGCTCATTTGCAGCTCGCCGGATTTCGTCGGTGTCAGCCCAGAGCTGGGCGCGCACGGTAGGGCTTCCGGCTGACGGTTCCAGCTTTCGGCCAAGGGCTCCACGTTGCGGGTGTCGATGCTTTTTCCGACGGTGGGCAGGTGCAGGACCACGTTGCCGATGCACATGCTGCTGTTTTTCATCACCTGCAGCCGGTGCTGGGCGCGCAGCAGATATTGAGAGCGTTCAAAAGTATCCAGAATGGGGTAGGCGTTGGCCAAGTAAACTAGGTCGTCGTCGTTGATGCAGTTGTATTCCAAAAGGCGAATTCGGGAGATTTCGTCGTCAATGGTCTCTGCGTACAGATTGAGCAGAGCCATCTGCGAGCGGATAATCTGCTGGTGCATCTGAAGGTAGGTCCAATGGAAAATGACTGCCCCCAGCACGTAAACGGGAAGCAGAATCAGAAGGAAGGTGGCCAGCACTTTCACCTGAATGGAGTGAAATACCTGCGCCCGAATGTCTTTGCCGACCATGCGCTCGCCTCCTGCAAAAAGATATATATATAAATCGTAGCACAAAGGAATATGGCCTGCAAGCTACTTTCATTGACGATTCTCTACTTGTGGGCCGGCCGTAGGAATCCGGTTGAAAATCGTCAACAAAAGCATTGCTTTTCGTCATTTACGGCAGATAGGAGATGTGAGAAAATAAGACCAGAGGAAAGAACAGAAGGTGCACCTGTTCACCAAGGCGAATGAAAAAGGAGGAAGCTTACGATGAAAATTACGATGAAAAGAAGAGCTGCTGCATGGGCTCTTGCCCTTGCGATGCTGACCGGGCTGACGGCCTGCGGAGTTTCGGAATCCACCAGTGAACTTGCCGGTTCTGCTTCTCAGAGCGCGGCACAGACGGTTGACAAGGACCCTTTCGGAAAATATGAAGAGCCGATTACTCTGACGGCGGTTCGCTATTTGCAGGACGGCATTGAATTCAACGAGGGCGAAAGTCTGGAAAACAATGTCTGGTCGCGGGAATATGCTGAAACTTTGGGCATCAATCTGGAGTATGCCTGGACGACGCCTCAATCGGAATACGCACAGAAATTGAACGTTTCATCCGCTTCGGACGATTTGCCCGACTTAATGTGGGTGGACGCTGCGCAGCTCAAGCGCATGGTGGAAGACGACCAGCTGGCCGATTTGACCCAGGTTTATGCGGATTATGTGGCACCATACACCGATGAAGTGCTGCATCAGGACGGCGGCAGCGCGATGGAATCCGCGACCATCGGCGGAAAGCTGTACGGCCTGCCCCACATTCAGTCCGGTTATGGTTCTACCGATGTTTTGTGGATTCGTTCGGACTGGCTTGAGGCATTGGAGCTGGAAACGCCCGAAACCATGCAGGACGTGCTGGAAATCGCCCGCGCTTTTGCTACTCAGGACCCGGACGGCAACGGCAAGAACGACACCTATGGTCTGGGTGTCAACAAAGGTTTGATTGCGGAAAACAATCTGCCTTATGCGGTGCTGGACGGATTTTTCAACGGCTATCATGCATATCCCAGCATCTGGATCACGGATGAAGACGGAAAGCTGGCTTACGGCGGCATTCAGCCCGAGATGAAAAATGCGCTGGCCGAGCTGCAGAAACTGTATGACGAGGGTGTCATTGATCCCGAATTCGGCGTAAAAGACGCGGTGAAAGTCAGTGAAAACGTGAACGCCGGAAAAGTGGGCATGTTCTACGGCTATTTCTGGAACTGCTCAAGTGGATGGCTGCAGGACGGCAAGATGAACGACCCCAGCATCGACTGGATTGCCGTGCCAATTCTGTCCATTGACGGGGATCCGGCAAAAGCCATGGTTCCCTTTGCAACCACCTATTACACCGTGGTCAGCAAGGACTGCGCCAACCCTGAGGCAGCGGTGAAAATGTACAATCTGGTACTGGAAAAAATGTTCGGTGAAACCGCACAGCCTGAAGTGTACAATTCTACCCCCGAAAATCTGGCGGTCTTCAACTATGCGTACTCCTACGGCGAGCCGCCTATGAAAAACCTGGACGCTCAGCAGGCGGTTGTGGCCGCGCTGGAGAGCGGCGATGCCAGCGGGCTGAACGCGGAGCAGAAGAATTACTACGACAACTGTGTGGCCTATGAGGAGAGCGGCGACTTAGCCTTGTGGGGCAACTACATGATGTACGGCCCCAACGGCGGTCTGGGTGTGATCAACGAATACGTTTCCAGTGGCAATGTGGTCACAGACAACTACTTCGGCGCGCCCACGGACGGCATGGCGGAGAAGAATGCAACGCTGCAGAAACTCCAGCTGGAAACCTTTACAAAAATCATTACCGGAAGCGCCGAAATCGACGAGTTCGACACCTATGTGGAAAACTGGAAGAGCCTTGGCGGCCAGCAGATCACCGATGAAGTGAACGAGTGGCTGGCACAGCGGTAAACAAAATCCAGCGCGGGGAGGCGGACTGTTTCCCCGCGCTTTTTTCAGGTGATGATATGAACGAGAAAAAGAAAATCAGGGCCGTGCATCTGCGCAGAGAACTGCCCTTTCATCTGATGCTTTTGCCGGCGGTGATTCTGGTGGGGATTTTTTCCTATGGGCCGATGGTGGGCATCATCATGGCCTTTGAAAAGTTTTCACCCAAAAAGGGAATCATCGGCTCTACCTTTATAGGGCTGGAAAATTTCCGCTATCTGATGAACATTCCGGACATCGACAAGGTTGTGTTCAACACGTTTTTCATCGCCGCCATGAAGCTGGCGTTGGGCGTTGTGGTGCCGATGTTTGTGGCGATTCTGCTGAACGAGGTGCGTCTGGGACCCGTCAAAAAAGTCATTCAGACCATGGTGTATTTTCCGCATTTTCTGTCCTGGGTGATTTTAAGCGGTATTTTTATAGATATTTTGTCCCCTTCCACGGGCATTGTGAATGAGTTTATCACTATGCTGGGGTTTGAGCCGGTCTATTTTCTGGGAGATCCAAAGGTGTTTCCATACACAATGGCGCTTACCGAAACCTGGAAGGAATTCGGATTCGGAACCATTGTGTATCTGGCGACCATCTCCGGCATTGATCCCACTCTGTACGAGGCGGCAGAAGTGGACGGCGCCGGACGATGGCAGCAAACGGTTCACATTACGCTGGCGGCGTTGTTGCCCATGGCCGCGCTGATGCTGATTCTCAATCTGGGCGGCGTTTTGAATTTGAGCTTTGAACAGATCTACAACCTGTACAGCCCGCAGGTTTACTCCACCGGCGACATTTTGGACACACTGGTATACCGTCTGGGCATGATTGATGCGCAGTACGGTGTGGCCACCGCCGTGGGCTTGTTCAAATCGGTGGTATCGCTGGTGCTGGTATCGTTCTCGTACTGGTTTGCGGGCAAGGTCAGCGGTTACCGGGTCTTTTAAGGGGTGGTTGCTATGAGAGAAAATGTTCGTGCATTTCGCCATTATCCCTGGCAGCGAAAGCTGTTTGTGGTGTTCAATTATCTTTTTTTGACATTTGCAGCATTGATTTGTGTATTACCCATTTTGAACATTTTGGCCATCTCCCTCAGTTCCAGCGCGGCTGCCGGTTCCGGCGAAGTGCGTTTCTGGCCGGTGGATTTCACATGGGAATCATACAATTTTGTGACGGCCAAGCCGGAGTTTATGCAGTCCTTCTGGGTGTCTGTGCGGCGTGTTCTGGTGGGAGTGCCTGTGAACATGGTGCTCACCATTCTGGCGGCGTATCCGCTTTCCAAAACCAAGCATCAGTTTCGCGCCCGGCAGTTTTACGTGTGGTTTTTCTTTATCACCATGCTGTTCAGCGGCGGCTTGATTCCGTACTATATGACCATCTCCAAGGTCGGTTTGGTGGACAGCTTCTGGGCACTGATTCTGCCCGGAGCGGTGCCGGTTTACAACGTGATTATTCTGCTCAATTTCTTCCGCAATCTGCCGGGGGAAATTGAAGAGGCAGCCCGGGTGGACGGTGCATCCTATTTGCGCGTTCTGTTCCAGATCATCGTTCCTTTGTCCCTGCCGGCTATTGCGACGCTTACACTGTTCTGCACGGTGAATCACTGGAACTCCTGGTTCGAGGGACTCCTATTGATGAACGACCCCACGCACTATCCGCTGCAGAGCTACTTGCAGACTGTGATTGTCAACCGGGACATGTCGCTGATGAGCACCACCGACATTCTGACATTGAGCGAGGTGTCGGACCGCACGTCCAAAGCGGCGCAGACGTTTGTGGCTGCGGTTCCCATGCTGGTCATCTATCCGTTTTTGCAAAAATATTTTACCGCCGGCATCACGCTGGGCGGCGTAAAGGGGTAATCCATCATGAAAAAAATTGTATTCATCGGTGCGGGCAGCATCATCTTTGTGAAAAATCTGATCGGCGACTGCATGCTGACGCCTTCCCTGTGTGACAGCGAGTTTGCCCTGCTGGACATCAATCGGAAAAAATTGTATCTGGCGGAGGGCATGCTGAAGAACCTGAACCGCAACGTGAATGGAGGCCGCGCCACGGTGAAGGCCTACGAAAGCCAGCGGGAGGCGCTGGCCGGAGCGGATTTTGTCATCAATGCCATTCAGGTGGGCGGATACGATCCTTGTATCATCAACGATTTTGAGATTCCGCTGAAGTACGGACTGCGGCAGACCTATGCCGACACGCTGGGCATCGGCGGCATCATGCGCGGGCTGCGCACCATTCCGGTGATGAAGGGCATCACGGACGACATGGAGGAATTATGTCCCAACGCATGGCTTCTGAACTATACTAACCCGATGGCCATCGTCACTGGAGCGGTGCTGAAATCCAGTTCCATCAAAACCATCGGCCTGTGCCACAGCGTGCAGTCCTGCACCAAAAATCTGATGGACGTGGTGGGCATGGACTGCACCGGCGTGGAATATAAGATCGCCGGCATCAATCATCAGGCGTGGCTTTTGGAAGTGACGAAGGATGGGCGCGATCTCTATCCCGAGATTAAGGCGCGGGCTGCTCAGCTTACGGAGCCTCACGAGGACATGGTGCGCTACGAGATTATGAAACGCTTTGGGTATTATGTCACAGAGTCTTCGCAGCATACGGCCGAATACACTCCTTACTTCATCAAGGACAAATATCCTGGGAAGCTGGAACAGTACGGTATCAAAACTATGATGTACAAAGACTGGGGACGCTCGCAGGTGGCCTATTGGAAGCAGGCGAAGGAAGATCTGGTGGACAACCATGCCATCACCCACGCCCGTACCCAGGAATTCGCTTCGTATATTTTGGATTCGCTGACCACTGGAACACCTTACCGCATTCATGCGAACGTACTCAATCAAGGCCTGATTCCCAACCTGCCCGACCGGGCCTGCGTGGAAGTTCCCTGCCTGGTGGATGGAACCGGGATTTACCCCTGCCATATTGGGAATCTACCGCCTCAATGCGCGGCACTTAACCGCACGAACATCAATGTACAGGAACTAACGATTGAAGCCGCGCTGACCGGAAACCGGGAGCACATGTATCATGCGGCCTTCCTGGACCCGCACACCGCCGCCGAGCTGGACATGGACACTATTACCGTTATGTGCGACGAATTAATCGCTGCCAACAAGAATTGGTTGCCGATGTTTTTTAAGTAATGGATAACGAAAGAGGGAGAATCTGATGAAAAGATGGATAAGCCTGATTTTGACGGCAGCACTGTGTACGTCCATGTGCTGCATTTATGCCGAAGATGCGGTTTTGGGAACGAGTGACGAGGCTCAATCAATTGTTTTGCAGGAAGATTCGTCGCAGACAACGGAGGTGGGGTCTGTTTCCGTTCCGGAGGATGAAAGCGAGCAGGAGGAATTGCCGGAGGACTCTTCTGGGCAGGAAATCTCGCCGGAAGAACCGGATCCTTCTTCCGTTTTCGCAGAGGAGGAAGAACAACTGAATCAGGATTTTGTGACGGCAGAACCTTCTCTGCCCGAAGAAGGAATTCAAACGCAGGAACCGATTTTTCTAGAGCGGACCGCAGAAGAACTGGATACAGATATGACGTCAGTTAATCCGGCGGACTTGACAACGGAGTCACCGGATGGAAGTCTGTCTGTTCAATTTGAACTGAATGAAAGTGGGCAGCTGTTTTATACCGTATTCAAAGCAGGAAATCTCGTTTTGGAATCTTCGCAGATGGGAATCACAGCAAATCACGCAGATTTCACGTCGGGACTTGCAGTGCAATCTACGCAGCTGACTAGTTGCGATGAAACGTATTCTTTGCCCCAAGGAAAGAAAAGCCAATATCGAAATCATTATAATCAGCGGGAAATTGTATTGGAAAAAGACGGACGCATCTGTAAAATTTATTTCCGCATGTATGATGATGGTATTGCGTTTCGCTATGAACTTCTTGGCGAAGGCGCCGTTCTGATTCAGTCGGAAACTTCACAATTTAATCTTCCGGACAGCACTGGAGGCTGGGCATTTGACTGGCGAAACGATTATGAGGGACTTTATACATATCGGTCGCCATCGGAATTTTCCAGTGCCAATTTTGCGATGCCCGTTCTGGCTTCAATCGATAACAATCGCTACTGGATGCTGTTGACGGAAGGAAATGTTTACAATTCGAACGGAAGTTATTGTGCCTCTCACTTGGACGGATCAGCTGGCGAAGTGATGAAGGTGGCCTTTGCTCCAGAGCAAACCTCTGCCATCAGCACCATCTATCCGGTTCAAACGCCGTATCGTGTGGCGATTATTACGGATAATTTGAACGATTTAGCCAATTCCGTGTTAATGACTAATCTCAATCCGCCGACAACCATGTCGGATACCAGTTGGATCAAGACCGGAAAATCTGCTTGGTCGTGGTGGTCGGAAGAGAGGTCTCCTCAATGGTTTGAACGCCAAAGAGATTACGTGGACTTCGCGGCGGAAAACGGTTGGGATTTTGTAACCGCGGATGCCGGTTGGGATGATTCCTGGGTCGAGCAGCTTTGCACGGAGGCTGCCGATAAAAACGTGAGCGTTGTAATATGGACTGATGTGGATGCTATTGATACACAGCAGGAAGTGGATGAGAAATTGACCCGATGGGCGTCCTGGGGCGTGGCTGGCATTAAGGTCGATTTTATGATGAACGATTCTCAGATGCGTATGGCCACTTACCAATTGATTGCGGAAAAAGCTGGTGAGCTGCATATGTTGGTGAACTTTCATGGTTCCACAAAACCGAGCGGAGAAATTCGCACATGGCCTCATGTGACGACATCGGAAGCAGTGAGAGGATCTGAACATTACAAATGGGGTGAATATTCTACAGCCTATCAAAATTCGACTTTGCCGTTTACACGCAATGTAATTGGTCCGATGGATTTCACACCGACTGTCATCAGCAATTCCAATTTGAATACTACGCACGCGCATCAGCTGGCGCTTTCGGTCATTTTTGAGTCTGGTATGCAACATTTAGCCGATTCGATCGATAGTTATGAAGCATGGAAAGGGAAAAACTTTTTGAACAAAGTACCGGCATCCTGGGACGAACTGCGTGTGCTGGACGCGTTCCCGGGAGATTATGCTGTGATTGCGCGACGCAAAGGAAATGAATGGTATTTAGGTGCAATCACTTCGGCAGCGAGAACCATTACCATTGACTGTGACTTTTTGGGAGCAGGGTATACTGCGTATATTTATAAGGATTCCGATGACCCTACTATGATGGCGACAGACGTTCAAGCAGTGGATTCTTCTTCCGTCCTTATGCTTGATTTGGCATCCACGGGCGGCTGTGCTATCCTTTTTACCAACGAGAATTTTTTACAGGAGCTGCAGGACGATGCAAGCTATGTCTATTACGAAGCGGAGTCCTCGCAAAACAGCCTGACAGGTCAGGCCAGCGTCGTGCAGGATGGAAACTGCTTTGGAGAGAAAAAGGTGGGAAATCTGGGAGGATCGGCAAGCAGTTCCGTGACGTTTGAAAATGTTACTGCGGCTTCGGCGGGAAGCTATGAAGTAAAGCTTTATTATGCGTCAGGTGACCAGCGTAACATTTCCCTTTGGGTAAACAACGGAGAGGAAAGGGTTTTGGAACTTCCCGCCACAGGCAGCTATCACACGCTGCGCTGTCAGCGATTTTATGTGGAGCTGGATGCGGGTGTCAATCAGTTGCGCTTTGGGGGCACTTCCTATGCACCGGATGTTGACCGAATTGCTGTTCGGGCAGCTGAGCCCCAATATTATACGAAACTGGAAGCAGAAAGTGGCACCATAACCAGTCCGGCCTATGTTCAACGCTCAAGTGATTTTTCCGATGGGAAAAAGGTTTCATATGTTGGATATGCGGGCGAGGTGACGCTGAACAATGTGTATGTGCAGCGAGCCGGCACGTATTTGCTGCGTGTTTATTATGCCACAGGAGACAACCGTACTTTGATGATTTCGGCCAATGGCAGTGAGCCTGTTCGCGCAATTTGTTTTGACAGCGGCAGTTTCAACAATGTTGAATACAAAGAGGTTTTGATCCCGTTGAATGCAGGCGAAAATTCCTTGCGTTTTTACAATTCGGACGGTTATGCACCGGATCTCGACTGCTTTGAGCTTGCAACTACTCCCATCACGCAATAATGCATCGTTTGTAAAAGAGGGTGTACGATGAGCATCAGATATTGTGAAAAAGAGCGCGTCTTTACGCTGCAAACACAGAACGCCACCTACCAGATGATTGTGGACGCCCATGGTTATCTGCTGCACAGTTATTACGGGGCGAAAATTGAAGGACAAAATCTGTCTTACCGCATTCAGCCTCAGGACCGGGGCTTCGCGGCCAATCCACCGGACGCCGCGGGCGACAGGACACTTTCCCCGGATACCCTGCCCCAGGAGTACTCCACATTCGGGGTGGGAGATTTCCGAGAGAGCTGTCTGGACGTACGCGGCGAAACCGGCAGCGTGGCGACGGATCTGAGATATGCAGGTCATCGCATTTACCCGGGGAAAAGGCCGCTGGACGGTCTTCCTGCTGCCTATGGAACCGAAAAAGATGTGGACACGCTGGAGATCGATTTGCGCGACGAGGTCAGCGGTCTGGTGGCGACGTTGCGTTATTCGGTGTTTGCCCAGTGGGACGTTATCACCCGATCGGTGGAAATTTTCAACCGGGGAACCAATGTGCTCGTTTTGGAGCGAGCTCTTTCCTGCTGCTTGGACGAACCGGCTCCCGCAGACAGGGACATTCTTACATTCTATGGCCGCCACATGGGCGAGCGCAATTTGGAGCGGACGCCGCTGCGGCACGGAAAAATTCGGGTCGATAGCATGCGGGGGGCGTCCAGCCCGCATCACAATCCATTTGTGATTATGTGCGATCGTGCCGCCACGGAAACGGCGGGAAACTGTTGGGCATTTTCATTTGTGTACAGCGGGAATTTTATGGCGCAGGCAGAAGTGGATCAGATTGACACGCTGCGCTTTGTCATGGGAATTGCTCCTCAGAATTTCGGCTGGGAATTGACGCCGGGGGCCTCGTTTCAGGCACCGGAGGTTTTACTGTGTTTTTCCGATTGCGGATTTGACACACTGTCCAACCGGCTGAATGGATTTCAGATGCGGCATCTGGTACGGGGCAAATACCGGACAGAGCGCTGCCCGATTCTGGTGAACAACTGGGAAGCCACGTATTTTGATTTCAATCAGGAAAAGCTGTTGGCTTTGGCTCGGACGGCCAAGGAAGTGGGCATTGAGATGCTGGTGCTGGACGACGGCTGGTTCGGACAGCGTAACGATGACACCACAAGCCTGGGCGACTGGTTTGTGAACCGGCAGAAACTTCCGGACGGGCTGGCCGGATTCGGCGCTAAGCTGCGTGCCCTAGGACTCCAATTCGGCTTGTGGTTTGAGCCGGAGATGGTCAGTCCGATTAGCTGTCTGATGGAGCAGCATCCGGATTGGTGCCTGCACATTCCCGGGCGAGAAAATGTCACCAGCCGTAGCCAGTGTGTGCTAGATATGGGGCTGTCCGCCGTGCAGGAGTATCTGTTTGAACGGATGTCCGAGCTGATCCGGGAGGCGAAGCTGGCGTACATCAAGTGGGACATGAATCGAAGCATCACCAACGCCCGTAGTGTGGCGTTGCCGCCCCACCGTCAGGGAGAGGTCTGGCACCGCTATATCTTGGGTGTATATGCCCTGCTGGATCGATTGCTTGAGACATTTCCAGACTTGCTGATTGAAAGTTGTGCCAGCGGTGGGGGACGGTATGATGCCGGTATGTTATATTATTCTCCACAGGTATGGGCCAGCGATAACACTGATGCTATCGATCGGTTGAAAATTCAATATGGAAACTCATTTGGGTTTCCCATGAAAACCATGGGCAGCCATGTGTCTGTGTGCCCCAATCATCAAACTGGCCGTAATACACCACTTGATACTAGAGCACTTGTGGCTATGTCTGGCAGCTTTGGATATGAGATGGATCTTACACAGCTAAACGAGGCGGAAAAGGAACAACTCAAAGCTCAGAACGAGCGTTTCAAACGTCAGTGGAGGTTGCATCAATTGGGAGAATACCACCGTCTGACCGATGCCCAATATGATCGGTGGTTTACCGCTTGGCAGGTAGTATCAGAGGACAAAAGTGTTGTACTGGTTCAGCTTGTGCTGTTGGCACCCCGAGCGAATGCACCGGTTCTGTCGGTGCGGCTGCGAGGTCTGCAGGAAGACGCGGTGTATGAAGACGATGGCGGAACGCGCTACACAGGTGCGGCTTTGATGAAAGCGGGGCTGCCGCTTCCGCCCATGCGCGGAGATTATTCCTCAATACAAATTGAGTTGCAACGTCTTTTATGAAAGGGATCAAAAAATGCGTGTTTCACTGTATTACATTGAATAAGCAGAACAATAAAAGTCAGCAATTCCCCCGGGAGATGAACTGTTCCAGAAAGAAAAGACAGAAATAAAACCAAAATTGGTAGGATAGAGAAGGATTATGCGAACAAGCATCGTTTTTCGATAATACGTTCGTGGGTGTAAAAAGTGATAAAATTATCAATGAGCGATTGTGCTTGAAGGATGGTTCCCGGCTTGTAAAAACGAATGCATTCGGATTTTAGAACGGAAAAGAATTTTTTTGCCATGGTATTGTCGTATAGGATGGCCCGTCTTGACATGGACGGAGTAATGCCGTATTGTGTAGTTAGCGCAAAATAGCTTTGAGAAGCATATAGAAAGCCTTGGTCACTGTGAAGTTGCAGCTCTGCAGTGACCTCTTCTTTTTCCATCGCCATCCGAACCGTATCCAGCACCAGTTTGATACTTTGACGGGTGCTGGTTTTGTAGGCAACGATGTTTAAGTCAAATAAATCGCGGATGACGGAAAGGTAAAGAGTTCCCTGCTTGATTGGAATGTAACTGGTATCGGAAATAATATTCGCCAAAATTCCACTCAGAACATCGAGCAAAAAGGATACACGGCCACCTCCTTCCAGCGCCAGTTTGAAAAGGCAGCGTGTCCAGAATATCATTTCAGAGAAAAGAACGTCAATATGTAGCTCAATACAGATCCCGGCATCAGTGATGAACTGTGTTGGGATTTTTTTGTTGGCGGAGATTTTGTTCTGTCGATTTTCAGAATGGAAGAGCAGTGGTATAATTGAAATGACCTGATTGAAGAAAGGGGGGACGCATGTGACGGAGCGAACCTATTTGGCTATTGATTTGAAATCGTTCTATGCTTCGGTGGAATGCATGGAACGAAACCTTGACCCAATGAC
>Ga0129308_1002510_pt1 | contig 15309 bp, 18 predicted proteins | sample L827metagenome_FD_94440 | JGI IMG/M metagenome (GOLD analysis project Ga0129308, IMG submission 94440) | Ring-tailed lemur group fecal microbial communities from Wisconsin, USA - L827 metagenome | ecosystem: Host-associated > Mammals > Digestive system > Large intestine > Fecal | place: USA...
ACATGATTTACATGCTGAAAACCACAGGACCAGAAGATTCCTGCGTCTTTCTGCAGGGAAACCGCTGTACGGTTCATGAAGCAAATCCGCGAGCCTGCCGGACGTATCCGCTTTCGGTGGGGCCGGATGGCCACGGAGGGTACGAACAGTATCTCAGTATGGAGCAGCCGCATCACTTTGCTGGCCCTCAACGGTCGGTGAAAAAGTGGATTCAGCGTTATTGCTCCGATGAAGACCGGGCGTTCTGGAATCTGGATGTGGGATCGGCAAGAGAATTGGCACAGCTGCTGGAACAAATTCCGCAGAGCAATATGAAACGTGCCCTTTTCCTGTTTCAGGTGTACCGGCATTCAGATTTTGATCTGGACCAGCCCTTTATGCCCCAGTTTGCGCGGAATCATCAGAAGCTGCTGAAAGCGCTGCGCAAGCTGGCATCCGAGGAGCAGTAAATAACAAGTTCAAGTCAGTATGACACAACAGGAGGCGTCGAAAATCGGCGCCTCCATCTATTTTGGAGGTAAAGATCATGGATAACAGATTAAAAGAAATCGTAGACAACTTTGAAAAAATGAAGATTGGCGTAGATGAGCCTTTCAAATTCCACTGCACGATGTGCGGGAAATGCTGCATCCATCGGGAGGACATTCTGCTGACACCAAAGGATATGTACCGCATGGCAAAAAAGCTGGGGATCACGCCGAAGGAGCTGTTTGAGCAGTATTGCGAGACATATATCGGTTCTGATTCCAGAATTCCGATTGTACGGCTGAAACCGCGGGGGTCTGTTCGACGGTGCCCTTTGTTGAAGGACAGAAAATGCAGTGTGCATGATGCCAAGCCTATCGTCTGCGCCATGTTCCCTATCGGGCGTTGCCTGATGATGGATGCCAAAGCGTCCTCGCCAGAGTATATCACTACCGATGATATTCAATTCATCTTTACGGCTCCTGGCTGTGGGGATGACTCCGAGACGCACACGGTGCGGGAATGGCTGAGCGAGTTTGGCATCCCGATTGAGGACGAGTTCTTTGTAAAATGGCAGCATACCATTGTGGAACTTGGAAAGCTGATGCGTGAGGCTGAAAAGATTTGCTCTGAGCACACCATGGAGATGGTCTGGACAGCGGCTTTTGTGGCTCTGTATCTGGGCTACGATATGAAAAAAGAATTTCTGCCTCAGTTTGAGCAGAATTCGGAAGATATCCTTTCCCTTATGCGCAGGGCTCCTGCTGATGAAGGCGGTGAAGAAAGTGTTTGATGATCGGAATCAGTATCAGATTGTCCGGAAGGACGCCAGAAACTGCTTTGTAGAGAGTCTTCGGGATGCCTTTCCCATTGGCAGGATCCATCTGGCATTTGCAACCTATGATCAGAGCAAACCGGCCGGACAGCGCCAGACCAACAATGTCCATATCTACATTGCGGTGGATGAGTTCCTGGAGCTGTGCCGGAAACTGGAGTGCGGAGAACTCCGGTATCTGCTGCAGACCAAGAAGCAGAACGGAGATAAAACGCCGCTGTACCAGTGCCTTGGCGGCACATCTGCCGAGAAGCTGGCCAAGCTGGGGCGCAGCCGGAAGGATGGGATGAGCCTGTCACGGACGGCGCAGCTCTTGGCTGGTAACAAGTCGGATTTTCTCTTTGTTGCGGACAGCGGGCCGGGTCAGACGAATGAAAAGGGTCTGATCGTTCCGAAGTTTGGGAATAAGCCTGAAAACCATGTGGCAGTCAGTATGAGCTTCGAGATTCTCAGTGAATTGCTGCTCATAACGAAGGCGCATTATATGGCATGGCTATCTTCATGGTATATGGTGCAGAACCAGCAGGCGCAGCAAGGACAAAAGAAAACCCAGCCGCAGGCCGGACAGTATCAGGAGAGCAGGCAGAAATCGGAGGAATCTCCGGCCTCAATGTTCTAAAGTAAAAGCAAACGGAGGCGGCCAATCCATCTGGGTTGACTGCCTCTTTTTTCATGGAAATATTCAAACTATTTCAGGCTGATTTCATCAGAATCCCCTACCAGCCAGTCCATGGAAACGTCCAGAGCCTTTGCCAGCAGGCGAAGCTCTGCGTCGCAGACATGACGCTGGTTCTTTTCAATCCGGGAGATGATCAGCGGCGTCATATCCTCCATACCCATAAACTGCATCCTCTGTGCCAGTTCATCCTGAGTGATCGGCGGCTTCTGCAGCGCCCGCCCCAGCCGCACTCGGTCGGAACAGATATTTCCCTTTATTGTAAACATGCTTTTGCCCATATCCTAATTCCCTCGCTTAAAACCATCTGATTTCGATATTTTTCATCTTCTTTGTTGATTTTATGCGAAAGCCGGATATAATATTGGATAGAGTAGATATGAAATATCCAGTCTGGATATTAGACGGAAATTTTCCGGAAATACAACCAACAGAGGCGAATGAGAGAAGCGCTGAAGGCCGGATATGGATTCGTGAAAAGAGCATCCTGTAGATTTGGGTATGGCAGTGAAATGGCACAAAGATGGCATAGGAAATGCCGATGACATGGAAAATCAAATCTGCTATACTGATACCGTCTACAAGTGGGTTCCTGGGAGCCTGCTTTTATTTTTTACGGAAGGAGTTCGATACGATGAAATATTGTCCTTACTGCGGCGCGGTACTGGTAAATGGAGAAGCGCCCTTTTGCTCGGAGTGCGGCGAATCCCTGATTGGCGCAGTGCCGGCTCCTGTTGCGCCGGGAACCGACACCAAAGCGAATAAAAAGGAGCCGGACAAACATAGCAGGAAAAACAAAAAGCAGAGGAAAGGCCGACGTACCGACCGTAGCACACCATCTCCGCAGTCTGATGAAACAGCAGCGGCGCCAACGGATGACGGGTATGACGGGTACTATGATGATGTTCTCCCTGCCGACGAAGGCAGTCATGGAGAAGGCATTGATAAGGAACTGGCAAAAAAGATCGCTGCGCTGATTGTCGGTATGCTGCTGGTCATAGCAGCTTGTGTTGCACTGATGTATCTGCTATAAAAATCATCGTCTGCGTTGTAAATCCTCCCGGCCAATCGTGTAATGTAAGTGAAAAGGTCTAAAGAGGTGATTGCGATGATTTATATATCGAAAGGCATTGTGCAGAAGAATTCTACGGAGCAGCTGCTTTTTGTGGCGCACTGCAGCCGGACTTATCAGCTGTCAGGCGTCGAGGCGACGTTGTGGTTAAATGGGCGGTATGGGTTCTCTGCTTCCCATACTGGGATGGAAGAACCGGCATTAAAGCATCTTGTTCGTATGGGGCTGGTTGAAACGGAACTGGAGGATACCGCGCAGAACCGGTACCGCATTTTGACTCGGTGCATATGCTGCCCTGCGCAGTATACCGGGCCGGAGCGTCCCCTGCCCCATAGGGAAAAGCTGATTTTGACATGGCTTCGGAATGCCGGAATTCGCTTATCTGTGGCAGAGCTGATTTATCTTCAGGAGCATAGAATTATGCCGGAGGATAGGCTTCTGTATCAGGAGAACCGGCAGACACTGGTCGAGGAAATCTACACGAAAGATACCATCGCAGACGGCCTTCTGGAACATCTGATGGAGTCGGCGGAGTGCCGGGATGAAGTCGTGGATGCACTGATGAAGCTGCTGGCGAAAAAGAAAATATTGTTATTGTGAGGGACACAGAGATGAAGGAAACATTTTGCCAACTTTCAAAGTCTCTGCAGAAGCAGGTTCTGATCCGATTCATGGGCGGAGGTGTATTTCTGTTTTTGCTGCTCATGATCCTGATTTGTTTCCGGGATTTATATTTTGCGTTACCCTGCTTTCTGTTAGCAGGATTCCTGCTTATCAGCGGGGCGCATCTGTTTTATAATGGGAGCAGGGGCGAGTATATCTGTATCCACGGAATCTGCGAGCAGATCGAGACATTTGGAATCCGAAAAAGGATCAAAGCAATCCGTATCGCCTTTGACGGATATTCTCTCAGAATTCCTGTCAGGCAGAGAATGAGGAGGCTTTCCGTGGGTGATACTGTCATTATCTATTTGTCGCAAAAAGCGCCCGTCTATGAACAGGACGGCGAGTACATGGTGTGCAGCTATTATGCGCTGGAGACGGAAAAGGGGTGTGAGCAGATTGGAAGCAAATAAAGAAAGGCTGGAAACGCTGTTGCGGGAAATTGAAACCCTGGTGCGGGAGAACGAAAATGAGGACGGCTCTTACCGGTTTGACATTGTAAGGGCAGTCGTGGCTCTGGACTTTGCGAAAACGCAGATTGAGAAGTCGATGATGGATTGACTACCGGGGCTTGCTGTGCTATAATTCCCATATCAGTTTCAAGGTTTTCCAAAGGAAATCCAGAGTTATCCGAGTTTACACAGTGTCAATTAGCACGTTTGTGCTGGTTGGCACTTTTTTTGTTTCTCAGGGTTTCTCCCCGCATAGCGGGTTGAAATAAATACATTTTTATAGCAGGCAGCCCCTGCAAGAAAGGAGAATTTCCATGTTAAAAGTATTCGCAACTCAGGTCGTCGTATCCAAAGGGTATGACGGCGCGGCAGCCCTCCGGTTTTCTGAGAAGGGTGATTCCGTAAGGTTCCGCATCGGGAAAAAGGTCTATGATCCCCATGCGGAAAATCAGGCCCGGTGGATCAACCTGTCGGTCAAGGCGTTTAACGGCGTCTGCGAGCGCATTAAGAAAATGCAGTTCAAGGAAGGCTCGTATGTCAACCTGATTGGCCGGTTGGATGAGGATTCCTGGACGGACCAGAACACCGGCGAGAGTAAAAGTATGATGGTCATCATCCTGGATGACATCGAGTATGCCTCCGGCGGCGGGAAATCCAAGGAGAATCAGGCGTCCGGGCAGCAGGCAAATCCTGCGCCACAGAGCGCACCGACCCCTGCAGGAGAAACGCCCGGGAATTTCACCGGGTATGAACCCTTCGGCGGCGGTTCCTTCTTTGACGAAACTTAACAGGAGCAGCGATTGAATCCGGCGTATAAAAGGCGCACATGAGTGACTGATTTGTAGTCCCATGTGCGCCTTTTTGCGTTATACGAGGAGGTGCCATATGACAAACGAGGCTTTTTGCCTGCTGTCAGAGGAAGATAGAAGCACAAAACTGAGAGCCGCTCTGAAGATAAAAACAGCAGGAAGTCTGACAGATGATGAACTCCAGAGAATTTTGACGGGTGTTTCTCTAAAACGGCAATACAAGATTTCTGTTTGCTATGAAGAAGCTGAATTTAACCGTATCCTGACGAATGAGAACATGCAGCGGATGCAGGTTATTCTTCCGGTGCCAGCCAGCAAAGAAGATGGATTATCCGGGTGTTTTTTTGAAAAGGGTACGACTATTGCCGCTATTGTGCAGAGTCAAACGGATACTGACAACGCAAATCGGATACTTATTTTTATTCCAAATCTGCGGCAGAAAGGGAAAACTTATGAACAACAAGGATCGGAAACGGCATATTGCCTATGAGGCACTGGTGATTCTGGGACTTCTGGCGATGCTCAATTTCATTTGCAGGCTGTGGCCCATTTTGCTGCTGGTTATTCTTGGAATTTTTATCGCAGCGCTGCGGTTACTGTTCTTATCATCCCGGAAGGTGGAGGCCATCGAGCCGATGCCCCTTCCTTCGGCGCCGGAGAGAGAGCCAACGGAGCAGGACGTGCAGGCGTTGGCCTACGCCGTCATACTCAGGCGGATCACAGAGCTTATTCTGTCTGAGTTTCCGGAGGCCAGATGGGTCTGGGAGACATCGGATGCGCAAAGACAAATTCAGTCTGGTCAGGAGGTTTTTATCCTGCTAAACCGAGCGGGCGGATACCGTCGTGCCAGAGTGGTTGTGAATAATCTCCAGGTCGTAGGAATCGAGTATTCCTCCAAATGCCCACCAGAAGATACGCCGGGGCAGGAACCGGAGACGGATTCAGAGCAAGGACCAGAAGAACCGGAGACGCAGAATTATGAGCTGCTGGCCTTCGAGTGGGCGGATGCCCATATTTTCGAGCTGAATGCGAGATGCAACGAGGCGATTGGCGAAAATCTGACGGAACTGATTTTGCTGTCAGAGGAGCTTCCGGTGCGTGAGAGCTGGCCGGACATCTGCCGGGAACTGGTTCGAGCCGGTCTGGAGGATGTGAAATGTGTCCCGGAGGGGATCAAAATCAATCTTACGCAGTGAAACTGCAGAAAGGGAATGCGGTATGAGTACATATATGAACAATCTTTTTAATTACAGCCGGTCACTGCCGGAACCGTTTGATACCCTGGCCAATAAAAAGGTCAAGGTGTCCTCCAAATATGGAGACGGTACAGCGGCGACGCTCTGTACGACAGTGATCAAGGCGGTTCATGCGGTCTGCCACTGTATGGCTGGCAATCAAGAAGGCGCTGTGGGCGTGATCGACCATCGCACGGTAACGGAATATAAGTCGTCCATGAGCCCGGACGCCTATCATCTGGTGGTGTATGACAGCAACAGCGGCGCCTTGATGGCCAGCGTGTATGACAAAAATACGGAAGTTTTTGAGAATTACACGCTGAACGCTTCCGGGCGAGACGGGGCGGCTGTCATGATGGCGATTTTTCCGAAGCTGATGGAAGACGAAGAATTCAGCGATGCTTTTGACGAATACCGGGAGCAGATGAATACCGGCTATCCGGACATGACAAAGGCGACAAATGCGATGGCGATGTTATGCGATAACGCCTACCGCCGGATCAAGGATTCCTCCTGCGCAGCAGCCGTCAAGGTCAATGTGGATCGGGCTGGAAACCTGATGCGTGTTTCTCAGGTGCAGCTGGATTCCGGCGCTTTCGCCCCGGCCACCGTGATTGCGGGAGAGTTTACGATCTTTGCAAAAACGGAGCGTGTCATGGTCAAAAGTGCGGACGCTATTGTAGATCATGAGGATTTTGTGGGCAAGTATACGCTGCAGCCCAGGAACCTGAGCGATTCTGAAAAGGCGCTGATTCCTGTCCTGCCGGAGTGGTATATCATCCCGCAGGAGGTTGTGGATATCTGCAAACATGCCCAGGCAACCACCGGGAAATCCATGCAGATGCGCAATTTTCTTTTGCGCGGTCCTGCCGGAACCGGGAAGACCATGAGTGCAAAGGCGATTGCGGCGGGCTTGAATCTGCCGTACATGGCCTATACCTGCTCGGCCGGGACGGAAATTTTCGATTTTATCGGACAGATTTTTCCGGATTCCGATTCCGGCTCTACGGGAGATACCCAGCTTGACCATGAGAGAGAGATCTTAAAGAGCATGGGCGGAATCAATTATGCCAATGTGTCAAAGCTGATGAACCTTCCGGATCTGGAGGACATGGACTATGACCCGGCTGGCGTCTATCAGGCGCTGACCGGCGTGGAAAATGTAGCCGCAACTTCTCAGGATTGTATGAGTATTGTACTGGATCGGGTAACAGAAAAGGTGCGTGCGCTGTCCAAGCGGGCGGAAAATGCCCAAAATGGCGGTCAGACCTATACCTACATCGAAACGGACTTTATCAAGGCGCTGAAAAATGGCTACGTCATTGAAATTCAGGAGCCTTCCACGATTGTCCAGCCCGGTGTGCTGGTAGGTCTGAACTCCCTGCTGGAGCAGACCGGGGCGATTACCCTACCCACGGGAGAAATCATTCACCGGCATCCAGATGCCGTTGTTGTGGTAACGACCAATATCACTTATGAAGGCTGCCGGGGCATGAACCAGTCGGTGATCGACCGGATGAGCCTGGTAAGGGATGTGGAAATCCCTTCGCCGGAGGTGATGGTGCAGCGTGCCATGGCGGTAACAGGTGCAACGGATGAATACCAGGTATCCCAGATGGTACAGGTGGTGAATGACCTGTCGGAGTATTGCCGGAAAAACAGCATTACGGACGGCTCTTATGGTATGCGCAGCCTTATCGACTGGATCGTGAGTAGTGAGATCACCGGTGATGTTTACCAGTCGGCGCTGTATACGATCATCAGCAAGGCGACCACGGACGAAGTGGATCGGGAATCGCTGATCACTTCGGTGCTGGAGCCGGTTTTCGCTCCGAAACGGAGAAAAGCAGTATAAATCTACAAGGAAGGAGGTCAACCCTATATGGCAAGGGTGAATCACAAATTAGTAAAGCAGCGGCTCAATGAGCAGCGCAGTAAAATCGCAGACCATCAGTTCTTCTCATCCCGTCTCCTGGCGGGACATTTTGAGGATCTGGCGGCGGCACAGACGCGGCGGTATCATTATAACCGCCGGGTCCGGGTCAATCTGTACTGGAAACCGAAGGAGCAGCATGTGGCGTCTACGGATAACCTGTTTATCCGCATCAACTCAGGCAGCCCCATCGTGACACAAGTGAAAGGACGGGAAAACCGCTATCAGATTGTATGCGGCCTGTTTACCCATGAGCTGGGACATGTGCTGTATACGGATTTCCTGGCGGGTCAGACTCATACGAACTATCTGGCCAGCTATCGCTGGTACCCGTATCCGCCGGATATAAAAAGCGCTGCGGATGTTCGGAATGAAAAGGCATTCTGGAACTATGTCAAAGCCGATCCGAAGAACCTGGAGATGGTCCAGATGATTGCCCATCACATTTCCAATGTAATCGAGGACGGGTATATTGAAAACCGAATGCTGGTCAATTTTCCGGGAACCTTGGGTTATGGTCTGGAGAAGCTCCGGGAGCGGCAGCTTTCCATGATTCCCACTGTTACCCAACTGATTGAGTATGAGGAAGACGGCAGCAGTCATATCTTTGAAAGCATTCTGCAGATTATGCTGTCCTATGCCAAGTACGGTGAGATCAAGTATGGAGACGAGCCGCTCAGCGATGAACGGATCCAGGCGGTATTCAGCCTGATTGCGGATATTGACGGCGCATTGCTGAATCGCTCCGGGAAGGAACGCCTGAACATCGTCAACATGACGCTGGTCCGCTGCTGGGATCACATTGAGGAATTCTGTGAGCTTTGCAAAAAGCGTCAGGAGGATGCGGCCAGCGCTGGCGGTACGGCCAGTGCCGCAGAGACACTGGCGCAGGCGCTGCAGGCCATTGCGGGCGGTTCTGCCATCGGTGAAGGCAGCAGCACGCCGGTAACAGAGGCATCGGGAACTGCGGAGGCATCGGCAACCGCTGGGAAGCGGGAGCTGACCCGTGCGGCTGCCGAAAGTAGTGTGGATCCGTCGGAAGAAAAATCGGAAGAATCCGGAGCATCGACAGATGACTCGGAAGCAGAAGATGCGGAGGAGAAATCCGGCGTTTCCCAGACTGACTCGGAAACGGAAGAAATTCCATCTGAGTCTGGAGAAAGCGGCGCATCGCCGGAAGGTGAAGCATTGCCCATGGACGGCGGTGCATCCGGCTCCGGAAAACAGAAGGCTTCTGAATCGGAAGGCGGACGGATCCCCTACCATCAGTCGGAGTCCTTATCGGAGCCGCTTGGCGGAACGGTAGATCGGAATGACGACTATAAGCGGGAGCAGGACGAGCGTGCTGCGGCAGACATTGAACGCATTCTGGATAAAATGGCAGAAAGGGCGGCCTGCGAACAGCTGGAGAATGAACGGCTTCAGGAACTGAACGATGTGGCGCAGAATATCTCCTATGGGAACATCCATGCCGGCGTCAACATCCGGGTCAACCGGATTGCATCAGTGGATGAAGACCTGGTGGAGCAGTATGACGCCATTTCCGCTCCTCTGCTCAGTATCTCCAGGCAGCTTCAGAAAAGCCTGGTCAGACAGCTGAAGGAGAACCGCCGAGGCGGAAAGCAGACCGGCCTGATTATGGGACGGCGGCTGGACGCACACGCTCTGTGCCGGAATGATGGAAAGGTGTTCTATAAGAACAGTCTTCCCAATGAGATTCCGGAGCTTGCCGTTGGGCTTCTGCTGGATGAATCCGGTTCTATGAGCTGCAGCGACCGGAGCAGCTATGCGAGGGCATCCGCCATTATCCTCTATGATTTCTGCCGGAGCCTGGATATCCCTGTGATGGTCTATGGACATTCCACGGGCTATTCGTCAGCTGGAAATACGGTAGAGCTGTATTCCTATGCGGAATTCGACGCCTACGATCATGATGATCAATACCGCATGATGGATATCGGCGCCCGCGGAAGCAACCGGGACGGCGCTGCCCTCAGGTATGTGGCGGAGCAGCTGTCCAAACGACCGGAGGCGGTAAAGATTCTGATTTTGGTTTCGGACGGTCAGCCGGCCGATTCCGGGTATGGAGGTTCTGCCGCCGAGGAAGATCTGCGTGGCATTAAGCAGGAGTACCAGAGAAAAGGGCTTCTCTTTGTGGCCGCAGCCATTGGAGATGACAAGCAAAACATTGAGCGGATTTACGGGGATTCGTTCCTCGATATCACCGACTTAAACCAACTGCCCGTGAAGCTGACCTCTGTGGTCAAGCGTCATGTGAGAGTATAACGAAAACAAGATAGTAAAAGGATGGGCAGCTGGGATTTCTACGGCTGCCTGTCTGATTTCAGAAAGGATGGAATTTATGCACTTTAAGACATTGGTGACTGTAGATATCTCCGCTGTGGTGGAGGATGATACCAGGAATCAGGAAATTCAGGAGGCGATTGCTGTTCTTGAGCAGGAACGGGCAGCATCACCGGAGAATTTTATGTTTCAGATATTTCTGGAGGAACTTCGCGGTAAGATAAACGCCTTTGCCCGTCAGGTTTGTGATGAGGTTATGGACATCATGGCGCCTTATTCCGCTTCGACAGAGGATTCCAGATATGTAGAGTTTGATGACCGCACCGAGGAACTGCAGGCGGAGTTTGCAAAAAGCGTTCCCTGCCTTCGGCTTGCGGAAGGTAAAATCGTGGAACTTTGCAGCTACCCCTATCATTATCAGTATATTATCCGAGACGGAAAGGTATATCAGATGGACGCTGGCCCACTGCATCATGCAAAGCGCACAAAAAAGGCGACGCGAATTACTGCGCTGCCGGAGTATCCCAGATCGAAGCTGTATCAGAGCTTTTCGGAATATGCGGAAAGTTATTGGGGATGCGGGTTCGACGAGGAGCAACAGGCATATGGGTATTACTGCAATCCCAACGCCATGTGGGACTGGTACCAAGTTGGAGGCCGGTGGCCTGCGGAATTTTTGGTAAAGGATACCTGCAAAGAGTATTCTGCCGGAGAACGCAGCTGGTGCAATGAGCGCAAGGAATTTTCTGCGCCGGAAGGGTTCCGCTGGGTGACAGCCGCCCGCAAGAAGGACATTGAATGGCAGATGATGCGGGACTGGAGAACAAAGAAAACGACAGAGCAGTTCTGCCGTCTGGAAAAAATGTTTTTTGCCGGGCGTCTGGATGACGGATGTTACGGCGAAATTACGGAAGCAGGAATTGTCGGCTGGGGCGAATATGCCTACCGGCGCGGAGAAACCGTTGAGGATTACATGGAACGAGTGGGAATTCCAAAAGACTGGGAGTATCCATATCATGCTGGTGACATTGTAGATGCGGATAACTGGATTGATAAAAATCAGTTTGCTGCAAATACAGAAGATGGACAGGAGCCGTCAGACTGGCACGCTTATCTGGATTCTTATATTGATGATCTGGATGACGATACGGTTCTGGTCAGCGTGGACTATCACATGTAGGAGGTGTTTCAAAATGATAATCAACAGAGCAGGCGCCGAATTTGAATATGAAGGTGTCGTATATAAAATCGGAGAGCCCATTGTCGGGACTCCGGAGAGTGAGTATGAAGGCTTATATGGCAGCATTATGGAAATCCGGGATGGTGAAGATAAGGAAACGGAAAACGAAACACCGGATTTCTACTGTGCCTTTGAGCCGCCGGTACTTCCCTGCGAAGTAAAAAAGCTGGAGGAGGTATTCTCCGCCCTGTACGGTCAGACGAAGACGCTGGATGACATTGGGCTGGATTGCGTGATTATGGCGCCGTCCATGGTAAAGCCGCTTGATGATTTGCGGAAATGCCGCCGTCATCCTATGGTATATGTCTTGCTGGAGGACTGGGCGGTCAACGGTGAGCATGGCAACAGTTCGGAAGTCTATTCGGAGTTTGATGATGCCAAGCGTATGCTGATTCAAAAACTGGCAGAAGAACAGGAAAGCGGATGCATTCCGGACTGGATTGGTAAGGATGAATTCGTTGAGGATTCGACGCCGGATTCCTACGAAGGCTATCTTGACGGTGCATACATGGAAAACCATTATGCGCTTTCTATCGTGGCCCAGAAGCTTTGTGTGTCCGAACGGTTCATCAGGGAAATGAGCGATTTGCACCGGAAATCCTGCCAGCTGGAGGATTTTGTTTCCCAGGTGGCAGATTGGGATGAATTGGATAAACTTACAGACGAGCAATATGAACGGATGATCCGTGATTCCCGCTTCCCGGAACGGTTTGAAAAGGCTCTTGGCAGAAACGATTCCTACTGGGAATCTTATTGGGAAACCGTTTCGGAGGTTGCGCATGAGCTTGTGAAGTTATATCTGGACGAAGGGCAGGAGGTGGAATCCGCATGAGCTACGTATCCTGGCATACCTACGGGTACGGCATCTGTGTGTCCGATATTCCGGATTGTACTATGGAGCGGTTACAGAACCTTCTTTCTCTGGCCCCGGAATTTCAGCGAAAAGTCCAGTCTTGGCTGGAGGAATGTGAAATTGCGGAACCGACCGTAGAGGATTATCTGGAATTCGATCAGGACTTTAGGCTGGGCCTTGCAACAATCCTGAAGGAAGTCATTCTGGAAGCGGAAGGTATCGAACTGGTGGCCTGCGACAGCTATGACGGTATGGATTACCTGCTATATTGCCCAAGCTATCCATGGTATCAGAAAAGCCGAAAGCAGCTTCAGACGGAGGAGAAAGCGGAGGCACTTTTCCGGAAATATGTATCCGTTCTGACAGATGAGGAGATCGTGATCGATTATCAGTCTGTAGAGAACGGCGGATGAGAGGAGGTGGCATTATGCCTGACAAAAGCGAATCAAGACCGCTGACCAGCATCGTTTCCTATCCAGAGCGTGGCGAAGGCGGCAATAACCGTTACCGGGGGAATTGTTCCCCAAAACTGATTGAAGACCTGATCAGATTTTTCCATCCCAAAGAGATTTGCGATTATATGTGCGGGAGCGGAACCACAAAGGCTGCCGCCGATAAACTCGGTATCGGCAGCCATCTGTATGACCTGCACAGCGGGTTTGACATTATGAACTGCGAAATACCGGAACGGCCGGAATTCATTTTCTGGCATCCTCCCTATTGGGATATCGTGACCTATTCAGATGTCATGTACCGGGCGGAGGATGTGCAGAAACGGTTTGGATACGATCCGAAAAAATATGACCTTTCCCGGATACCGGAGTGGGAGGATTTTGTCGCGGCGATGAACCATGCCATGATGAAGCAATTTGCTGCTCTAGAGAAAGGCGGGCGGATGGCTGTCCTCATGGGTGATGTCAAAAAGAAGGGCTGCCTATACAGTATGCTGGCAGAGATCGTGAAACCGGGTACTCTGGAGAATATCATCATCAAGGCCCAGCATAACTGCTTCTCCGATCAGATTCAGTACAGCGGAAAATTTATACCAATTCTTCATGAGTATGTGATGATCGTCCGAAAGGATTCCCCTGTGTTGATACCGGTCGCTATGGTGCAGCGAGATACCGTGGATATCCGGGACATGAAGGAAGCAACCTGGCGCGATGTGGTGGCGGCCGTGCTGGAGCAGTGCTCCCAGCCGGTAAGTCTGACTTATCTGTACGAACAGATTGAACCCCACAAGAAGGCGCAGGCCAATAAGTGGTGGAAAGAGAAAATCCGCCAGACGCTGCAGTATCATCCGGAGTCTTTTGAGCATCATGGCCGGGGGCTTTGGAGCCTGCATATGGCAGCATAGTATCTTTTTATACGGGGATGTCGCTTCGGCGGCATCCTTGTTTCAATAACGGAGGAACAAGAGAAATGGGATATTACGTAAATAGTTATTACAATTATGCTCCGGATGAACAGGGAAATATTACGGATTATGTTTGCATCGGTGTGGCTACAAAAGAAGATGAAGAACATGATGGAGAGAATTGGGACGGCCATTATGACGGCTTTCGGTTTAACATCTATGACTCATTGGAGCAGGCAATCAGAAACGCAGGTTTTATTGCCAATAAGATTACCTTTGAGCATTTATCGAAAGAAGAGCACACAATCGCTCAAAATATTGTAGGTCAGCTTATGGCGGATAATGATTACCTGAAAGAATTCGGCCAGCAAAACATGGAACAACCAATTTAGCGAGTATGGGATGCTGCTTCGGCGGCATCCCTTTTCTAATTCAGAGAGGGAGGTGAGATTTATGGGATGGATATCATTTACGGTGGGAACGCTGCTTGGAAACGTTATGGGAGTGGTACTGATGTGCCTGCTCCAGATTAACCGACAGTATGACGACCAGCACAGGGAAGACTGATTTTTAGAGCTGGCAGACAATGCTCTTTTCTGCCGGATGGATTGACTATTGCGGTGATTTCTGTTAGAATACTTCTATCAGTATCAGGTTTGGTTTTGGGCCAAGCACAGTTTAACAGAGTTACTACAGTGTCATTTGCATGTTTGCAGATGGCACTTTTTTTGTTCCAGCCAATTCATTTGGGCATAAGCCGGCAGTCCTTCGGGGTTGTCGGCTTTTGTTATAGATCAATGCGGCAGCGCCGCAAAAAAAGAAAGGAGCATTCATATGCAGAAATGTCAGGACAACTATTTTACCACATTCAGTTCCTATCCGATGCTGCTGGATTACCATGAGGAGCAGGCGAAGAACAGCCGGTGGATCAAAAGCAAGGTCAGTGACCTGCAGGTTGAGCCGCTGGGCAGGACTTCCCCGCTGACCGGAAATCTTTCCGCATTCGCGCCGGGAATCACACAGGAGGCCGTAGACGATACGGCGGAGAACCTGGGTCTTGCCATGCGGGTGGAGGGGAAACTCTATCCCATGCGCACGACGGCCTACAAGAGCCTGCTGGACCGGGCAAAAATCGGCGGCACGGCGCTGCCCAAGCTGAGCCGGGAGGTATTGGCCGAGGTGCTCAACGCCTGCCTGGGCCTGTACTCCGCAGAAGCGCTGCTGCTGATCCGGGATGAAAAGGTGGCTGCGGTTCATTCGGGGGACGCTGTGGATTATTCGGTGCTTCCCATTGATGAACTGCTGAAGACCCTTCAGACAAAGCTGGATGCCAGATTTTCCGGGAACCGGTTTGATACCGGATACTGCGATCACGCTTTTGTCAGCGCATCATGGACCATGCCGGATCAGAAGGA
>Ga0129308_1002511_pt1 | contig 15303 bp, 14 predicted proteins | sample L827metagenome_FD_94440 | JGI IMG/M metagenome (GOLD analysis project Ga0129308, IMG submission 94440) | Ring-tailed lemur group fecal microbial communities from Wisconsin, USA - L827 metagenome | ecosystem: Host-associated > Mammals > Digestive system > Large intestine > Fecal | place: USA...
ATGGTGACCCAGACTATAGTATAGATTCTTTGACAGAGAAAGGATGGAGAGAGGCGAAGTATCTCTCTGAAAAGCTAGAAAAAATGCAGATTGATGAATTTTTTGTATCTCCACTTGGCAGAGCGAAAGATACGGTATCCTTTACACTAAAAAAGTATAAAAAAGAGGCGACAGAATGTGATTGGCTTCACGAATTTCAAAGTCAGATTCGGCGTCCAGACCGAAATGGAGATAAAATTATTTCTTGGGATTGGCTTCCCAAAGATTGGAATAAAGAGCCATTATTTTTTGACAAAGACCGTTGGTTTGAACCAGAAGTAATGGCAGAAAGTACAGTAAAAGAAGAATATGACTGGGTGACGAAGAGTTTTGATAAAGTTTTAGAGAAGCATGGTTATAAGAGAGAGAAAAATTATTATAGAGTAGTAGAACCAAATCGAAAGGTTTTATGCTTTGTCTGTCATTTTGGGTTGGGTTCTGTATTGCTCTCACATCTGCTCAATATTTCTCCAATGCAAATATGGCATGGTTTTTGTGCTGCTCCATCTTCTGTTACAACGCTTACGACAGAAGAGAGAAGAAAGGGAATTGCATCTTTTCGTATGAGCTCATTTGGAGATGTCTCTCATTTATATGCGAATGGAGAGGAGCCTGCATTTGCGGCGAGATTTTGTGAGATATATGACTGTGATGAGAGACATGATTAGAATGTTTGGACGATCATATTATAGTTTTTTCATGGACTTTTGGTTGTATATTAGCTGAATATTATCATACATAGAGTAAATCTTCTGTTTTTAGATAGAGAAATATTAATTTAAAATGAATTTTAAAAAGGAGATGATAAAATGACAGAGAAAGAGAAAATGCATAGTGGAGATTTATATTTGCCAAACGGTGATGAGATTATGAGTGAGCAGTTGGCATATTTAGATAAGTTGTATGATTTTAATGCCACAAGACCTTCTCAGATAGAGGAGAGAGAAAGACTTTTAAAGGAGATGTTTGCAGAAATTGGTGAGGGATGTTATATTGAGCCGCCGTTTCATGCAAATTGGGCGGGACATCATGCTCATTTTGGAAAAGGAGTTTATGCTAATTTTAATTTAACTCTTGTGGATGATACTCATATTTACGTAGGTGATTATACAATGTTTGGTCCTAATGTGGTTATTGCCACTGCTGGTCATCCAATTTTACCAGAGCTTCGTGAGAAAGCATATCAGTACAATATGCCTGTTCATATTGGAAAAAACTGTTGGCTTGGAGCAGGAGTTCTCGTTATGCCAGGTATTACAATCGGAGATAATGTTGTAATTGGAGCGGGAACTGTTGTGACAAAGGATATCCCTTCTAATGTTGTAGCAGTTGGAAATCCTTGTAAGGTACTTCGCGAGATAAGTGAGTATGATAGAGAATATTATTTTAAAAACAGAAGAATTGACGCTGCTTTTTGGGAGAAAGTAAAAGAAATTTAAGCGGAAAATATTGAATATATTATAGAAGACGGAAAATGCAAATAGTTAATAAAAAATCAGAGATTTTTGTAGAAGTGGTGGAAAGTTAGAACAAAGCGTTGCATTATGTGAATGAAAATATTTGGAAGTGTAAAATAAGAAGAGGATATTAAAAATAAATTTCTTATACAAGATAGCAATATTAATGGGATGATTTAGTGCTATAGCTTGTTAGAATTTAATGTTTTTCAATATCCCCTTCCTTTTTATATTAATACTCCCCATGTGAATTTAAATTCTATTAAGGCTTTAATGGCTCGGATGGGAAAGAATTTGAGCATAAATAGCGGTGAATTTAAATTCAACTAAATTCTAGCACATAAAAGAAAAATAAGTATATGTTGTTCTAAAAAAATTTATTTTTGCACTGACTTAATTTATTAACTATAAATTTATTCTGACATAAAAAATATTTTCTTTTAACTGATATGAAATTTCACCGTTCATTTTTTCTACGTAAGTTAAAACACTTTTAGTTCCAGTTCCGTGATTTTCTCTCAGAGAAATTGGATAGCCGTCAGAGTTAAATAAAACATCCGATAAGCTAGAATTTTTGATTTCAATTAATAATTGCCCTGTGTAGAGGGCGGAGATTTGAATAAAGCGTTTTTTATCGTTGACTTTTTTTGCAGCATTTACAGCATTTTCAAGTAAATTACTAAGTGCCATAGACAGTTCCATATCGTCTTTTACACATTTTTCGGGAATATCCAAACTTGTCATAAATTTAATTCCATTTTTTTGACAAACTTCTGCATAATAAGAAATTAACGCATTTACGGTAATATTTTCGCAATAATTTTTAGTGATAGTATTGTTTGCTTTTAAGCTATGAGTCAAATATTGTATTACTTTTTCTATTTGTCCCCCTTTTAGCATTTGCAGCAACATGGTATTTATATGTCTTCTATCGTGTTTCTCAATCTTCATTAGTTCTGCTGACTCTTCTAGTAGTGAGAGTCTTTCTTTTGTCATTTTCACGGATAATTCTAGCATGGCAGTTTTTTCATTTTTTCTTGTCAACTCTTGTATTCTAAGAGTATTTTTATAAAATTTTATTAAACATAGAAAATAAATCCCCTCAAGAAAGATAGAAACAGCTAAATAGAAAAAAGGATTATCTCCAAAATAAACGCCAAAATAAGTTGTGATGATGACAACTAATGTAGAAACTGAGGCGGAGGTAAATGTTATAAAAGCTTGTCCCTCTTTGCTGAGTTTAAGAAGTTTGCGAAATGGTTTAACCCAGTATTTTGTTCCCAAAAAATAAATAATGGAACAGACAAAAATTTCAATCCATAAAACTGTAATATAAGATAGAGAAAAACCTTCTCGGATTGCATTGCAAAAGAGGTGAGTTGGAGTAAGAATATTATTTTGAACGCATAGCATATATAATGTCTGTAGTGGAGGGTCGCTGGATATTATAAAGCGAAAAATTTCGGCAGATAGCATAATAAAATAAAGAAAAGGAATGGTTTGCCGATATCCTAAATGTGAAATTGAAAAGCATAAAAATCCCATTAAGTAGATTGTATAGCCCATTAAGCCGATGATAGCTCTTTTTTTTGTTTTATATCCTAGACCAAATGTGTGAAATAGTATACAATAAAAATTAGGAATAAAGTATTTTAGAGCATAAATAACAGTTTCTAGCATGGTGAAATTTCTCCTTTAAAGCGGTAATTAAAATAGGTCTCCCTTATGGCAGTTTTTTTCCTCTGCACAATAGGTATAAAATGATTTCCAGCCATAATAAATTGTTGAGCAGTAATTTTTTCAACATAGTCCATGTTAATTACATAGGAAATATGGGGTTGTATGAATCTATCTTGATTTAAGAGAGGGGCGATATAACTAGTAAAAGAGGTGCGAATGGAGACAGATTCGATTTTTTCCCCTGAGTTAGTGTGAATAATAACTTTCTTATCCAATTTTTCTACATATACGATAGATTTTATACGAACAATTTGTATTCCTTCTCTCGTATGAATAGTAAAGCTGCTGTCTATGATACCTAATCTAGAGATAGCCTCATCTAAGGTTTGATGGTATTCTTCTCTTTTTAATGGTTTTAGGATATAGTTATATGGTCTCGCGCTAAAAGAAGATAAGGCGTATTCGTCCGATATTGAGACAAAAATAATAACCGCATCTGGGTCAAAGCGTCGAATTTCTACACCAACTTGAATTCCATTAACCATCGGCATTAAAACATCTAAAACATAAATATGGTAGCGCTTCTTTTGACAGACAGAGAGCATCTCATCGGGATGTAAAAAGGCTGTTAAAGAAGCATCTAAATCTTTGGAAGTTATATATTGTTTTGTTAAATTTTCTAAGATTTTTAATTGCTCTTTTTTATCATCACATATACATATATGTATCATTAGTTTATCTCCCCCTGATAGTTTATTTAAATTTAATTTTTAGTATTTTATAAATACAGTAATTCATTTAAATTTAGTTATAATTTAGTATATCCTATTATATTGTAATATTTAAGCTTAGTATATCCTATTATGTTGTAATATTCAAGTTTTAAATGTACATAATTTTTACAAATAATTGATAGAAAAGGAAAAACAAGGAAGTTCTCTGCTTGTCATTTCATGCTTTATGCATTTAAAGTGGCGGATAGAGAACTTCCTTGTTTTATTAAAATAGATTGAAATTTTGACAATAAAAAAATGCCCAGAACCGGAATCGAACCAGTGACACGAGGATTTTCAGTCCTCTGCTCTACCAACTGAGCTATCTGGGCAAATGTTATGTATCTCTCACAACAAAAACTATTATAAAGGGAATTAGAGAAAAAGTCAAGCTATTTTTTAGAAAAATTATATATTTTCTCGAAAAAATATATAATTTATAAAATAAAGAGGATGGTGCAAAATATTTTACACCATCTTGTTGTTTATAAATTATTGAATCTCAAGTTTTAGGAGGTCGTTTTCAGCAGCACTGTCTTTTAGAACTTCAAGTAAAAGTTTTCCATAGCTAGCACCAAGTTGCGATTTTAATAATTCGCTATGCTTAATAACGATTGCGCTCGGCTTTGCTATATCTGTAAGCATATCATAGAGTGCATCGAGATTATGACCGTAGTATTCTGGAAAGGAGAGCATTTTGGCAATATACTCATGAGCAGTTCTTCGGTCAGTCATATAATTGGCGTCCAAGATTACTTGTCTCATTTATCATTCCTCCCCGTAAAGTAAAGTGAATGTCTCATAATGGTCATCTGTATAGTAAATAAGACCATCATTTGAAAAAATAATACGTTTTGCACCACGCTTATCTGCGTACATTGTATCGATATCACATTCAGTGTAGGTGCGGCCCGCCTTTTTAGGAAGAAGTCCCTCATAGTTTCCAAAACGGTCACCACCGATACTCTTTCCTGGTGCATAAGGCTCTAGGGAGCCACCAGTCCAGCCGAGTTTTTGTGCTATTTTTTTCGTGATAAAATTATTTGGAAGCTGGTTATAAGTATGTATATAAAGTGCAACATCGTCTTTAGAAGTATAAGAACCATTAATATCAATGGTTTCATTAAGAGAGCTTTCTGTTTCATCATCAAAGGATTCGCTGGTTTCATCAGTTATCTCAAGTTGTGTGTTTTCACTTTTCTCCAATTGGGAGTCACCAGAGAAATCAGAGCTACATCCAAAGACTGCAAGCAGCATAGTAAGGGCAAAAAATATGGATAATAGTATTTTTTTCATAAGTTTACCGTATATTCTCAAGTTTATTAATATGTATAATCCCTGAGAATCTGCAAATCATAGAGTTGAAAGATGACTTGCATAAATTCCTTTCTTTTTTTTTCCTTTCAACTGTAACACTATAATATTCTAACATACTTTTTTATAAGCCTCAAGCTGTAATAGTCGTGAAAATATGAAGAAAAGGTAAAATTTCTTCGAAATAGTAGGTCATTCATTGACTTTTGTAGATACTATATTTATAATGAATAGTAGAAAACATGTTGATGAGTTAATAAGCAGTTTTGTTTTGAACCTAATAATGGAATGAGGAACATAAGAAATGAAAAAAATAGGATATTGGCTATATGGAATGTTATTTCATATTTTTCGTATTCTTTTTCCTGTGCAGGAAAAAAAGGTTGTGCTTTGGATGCTTCATGATTGTAAGTTTCAGGGTAATATTCGCTATGTTTACGAAGAGATGAAAAAGCGAGATCCAGAATATAAATTTATTAAAATATCAAAGAGAGCATTGTTCCAAACTGAAAAAAAGGGAATAGCGACAGTTTTGAAGACAATGATCGGAGGATTACAGTTATTTATCGGAGTCAATTATCATTTAGCTACATCGGAATATATTTTGCTAAATGATAATTTTCTTCCACTTGCATATATGAATCCAGCCAAAAATGTAAAGATTATTCAGTTTTGGCACGGAGTTGGAGCATTTAAGCGGTTTGGACTTAGCACAGAGACGGATGAGGAAGTTAGAAAAATTGTCAAAGAAGGCAATAGCCGCGTGACACATCTTTTTGTCAGTTCAAGACAGATTATTCCTTATTATGAGGAGGCATTTGGAATAGAGAAAAGTAGAATTTTTGCCACAGGTATTCCAGTCACAGATTTTTATTTTGATGATAAAAAGAAAAATTGCTCAAGTGCAAGATTTTATAAGAAGTACCCAGAATTAAGAGCGAAAAAGATTGTCTTATATACTCCTACCTTCCGAGAGACAGAGGAAGAAAACAATCAGATTTTGCAAAAATTTGATATGCAAAAATTGGTGGACGCTTTAGGAGAAGAGTGGGTCCTCTTAATACGTTTGCATCCTCAGATTCGCGGAAATATACCAAAGCTTCCCAAGAGATGTGTGGATATGACAGAGTATCCAGATATCAAGGATTTGTTCATTGTATCTGACGTGTTAATTAATGATTATTCCTCCACTGTTGTGGAATATGTGCTTCTTCAAAAGCCTATTATTTTATATGCCTATGATTTAGATGCCTATGATAGAGGATTTTATAATAGCTATCGGGAGACTGCTCCAGGTGTTTTAGTTAGAAATATGGATGAAATGCTCGATGCATTTTCTCACTTAGATGTACAGACAAATAAATATCAAGATTTTATAAAGCAGCAGTATGATTATCTCGACCAAAATGCGACAAAACGTATTGTGGATATCATAACAAAAAAGAAAGTATAATAAGAGAAAATTTACTATACTTTCTTTTTTTATTTTACTTTTGAAGTTTTAAAACTTCTGTTTTTACAAAGGAATAAATTCTCTCTGTACATTTTCCATCTAATGCCCCTAAGTACTGAAGTTTAAATTGCTCTAAGTTTAGCTGAGATAAATCATTCAGTAATACTTTATTTGTATATTCCTGGAGTTCTTTTTGTGTCTCTATCGCAGGTCCTGGAATAAACTGGTCAAAATCATAATAAATATCTCTATCTCGCAAATACTCATCTTTGTCAAATACATAAAAGAGCATCGCAATATTTAGTAGAGAAGCCTCGAATATAACAGAGCTATAATCTGTGATGAGTAAATCCGTCACTAAAAGTAAATCGTTGATATTTTCTGGAATATCAGAAAAATCAAGAACTCTATCATTCCACTGTTCGCTGTAAGTAAATGTGGTTTTTATAAAAGGATGATTTTTTAAAAGTAAAACGGTATTTTCAGGCAAAGACTTCATAAAATCATCAATACAGAAATTTTCCATCGGATAAAAAGCATCTTTATTGCCGTGACCACGGAAGGTTGGAGCAAAGAGAATTACCTTCTTATCTGTAGGGATTGGATATTCTTCGTGAAGCCGTTTTCTTGTCATCTTTTTATACATCTCATCAAAGAGGAAATCCGTTCTTGGAACACCAAAAGACTTTATATTTTTTGTCGGAATGGCGTAAGCCTCTGCGTAAACTGGTTCTAGCTTTTGGCTGCTAACAAAAGCATAATCATAAGAGCGATGATTGAGCGAGTTTTGTCTTGGACCGCCAGCTTTTCCGAGACGAGAAAATCCGAATGTCTTAAATGCGCCACAGGCATGCCAAAGTTGAAGGAGCTTTGTCTCTTTTCTAAGTGTTAGAAAATGTATTTGTGGGTAGAAATCCTCTAAAATAATGACAGAACTTTCTGCCATTTTTTTTGCGATAGTCCTAAGCTCAGAAAAGCTTAGTTTATCTATCGTTTTTGGATTGACATATAATTCTGTTTTTATGTAAGGATCTTGCTGAAATCGCTGATAAACAAGATCAAGGTTGCTATTTTTTTCTAGCTTTCTCTCGGACAAGAGGAGCACCTGATTTGGTATCACTGGATTTAGTTTTTCTTTTTCATAGCATTGGTTTAGATAAGTTGTCTTCCACTCTCTTGGACTATAGCTTCGATTGCATGCTTTTTTGACAATTGTATTGGCATGAAAAAAGATTGCTTTTTTTCCAGATTTTACGGTGTTCTCTCCTGTATCTAGCTGTTTAAATCCTTTTGATGCTAAAACTCCGTCTAGTAGGAGAAGAGGAAGCATTAGGGTGCAGCCAGCGAAAGCCACATTATCAATACAGTTTTTTAAGAGAGAACTTTCTATTTTTGGTCTGTCAAACAAAGAGGCATCGTAGCGATAGATTGGGAAGAGCTTGGCTGTCGCATAAGCTCTCTCAACTTCAAAACGAAGAGTGACTTCATTTTCATTTGCCCCGTGTAAAAATACAAAAGGCAATTCTATTTTTTGTTGACAAATGACGAATAAATCTTTTGTATTTTCATTCCAATTTAAATCTGTGTGACAGACAATTCGTCTATCTTCTTTGCCTGAGCGAAAAATTGCGATAAAGCGAATTTTTTCTTTTTTTTCTAAATCGTATAGCTTTATTTTGAGTTGAATTAACAACGTTTTATTTTTCTGTTTGATGTTTTCTTTTAAAATATCGTATTTCATTTGAATTTCCTCCTCTATCATAGGGCGGTATCCCAATCTCGACAGTAGAGTGAAGTATTTTTCTCCTCTGTCTAGTATAGAAATATCGGATTATATGTCTGTCAATGTTTTGCTTGTTCCCTCGGTAATTTCATTATATAATGAATATGTTTGCTCCGTCAATGTAAACGATTTACCAAGTTTTGTATAGATTTTGAAATAATATAATAGAAAGAGGATTTTTCGATGAAGGTATTATTAGTTGCGATTAATGCAAAGTATATTCACTCTAATTTAGCAGTATATAGCTTGCAAAAATACGCGTTAGAAAAGAAAAAGATAAAAGATGATATTTTAATTAAGGAATATACAATTAATCAGTTTGAACATGATATTTTGCGAGATATTTATATGGAAAAGGCAGATTTAGTTGTGTTTTCCTGTTATATATGGAATATTGAGTATGTGCTTCATATTGCATGTGAGCTAAAAACTGTAGCGAGTAAAACAAAAATCTGGGCAGGTGGTCCAGAAATTTCTTACGATGGGAAAGAAGTTCTAAAAAAATATCCGTTTATTGATTTAGTCATGTGTGGAGAGGGAGAGGAAAGTTTTTCAAGACTATTATTAGGTGAGGAAAAAAGTCAAATTCCAGGAATTGTATACAGGAGTTATGTAAATGCGAATGATACGAATTTGAAATTTGAAAATGGGGAGATTATTGATTTTTATCCCCAAAAAGAAAGATTAGAGGAGACAGAATATACAAATATTATCGAAAATCCGCAGGGAAAATGTATGAATATGGATGATCTTCCTTTCGTCTATGATGACCTCCATAAATTTGAACATAAGATTTTATATTATGAGACGAGCAGAGGATGTCCTTTTTCTTGTAGTTATTGTCTATCATCTATCGACAAAACAGTTCGCTTTCGCTCACTTTCACTCGTAAAAAAGGAGCTTGACTTTTTTCTAAAAAATAAAGTAAAGCAAGTAAAGTTTGTAGATAGAACCTTTAATTGTAAAAAGAAACATGCGATGGAGATTTGGACTTATTTAAGAGATCACGATAATGGAATTACCAATTTTCATTTTGAGGTTTCAGCAGATTTATTTGACGAGGAGGAGCTTGCACTTCTTGCAACGCTGCGTCCAGGATTGATTCAGCTCGAGATTGGTGTGCAATCGACGAATCCAAAAACAATTGAGGCGATTCGTAGAAAAATGAATTTGAAAAAATTAGAGAAAAATGTCATGAGAATTCATGAGATGAAAAATATGCATCAGCATTTAGACCTGATTGCAGGACTTCCGTATGAGGATTATGAGACATTTAAAAAATCGTTCGATGATATTTACCGCATGAAACCTCAGCAATTACAGCTTGGATTTTTAAAAGTATTAAAGGGCTCTTATATGCATGAAATGGCAAAAGAATATGGTCTTATTTATCAGAGTCGTCCTGTCTATGAGGTATATCGCACAAATTGGATTTCATATGATGAAATCTTAGAATTAAAGGGCGTGGAAGAAATGGTGGAGGTTTATTATAACAGCAGTCAATTTGTCTATGCACTTTCTTATTTGCAGCAAGAGTACGATAGACCGTTTTATCTTTTTAAAGATTTAGCAAATTATTATGAAAAAGAAAGATTGAATGGCAGAAATCATACCCGAATTGCGAGATATGAGATTTTGATGAGATTTGCTTTTGAAAAATGGGGCGAGGAGAGAGACGATTTTAAAGAAGTTTTACTTTATGACCTTTATCTGAGAGAAAATTTAAAATCGAGACCAGCTTGGGCAACGGATATTAGTGAGTATAAAAAAATATATTTAAATTTCTTTAAATCGGAGGAAAAGGTACGCTCTTATCTCGAAATCAAGGGAGAGTATGACTCGAAAAAAGCGGCAAGAAAATATCATATTGAGCCATTTTCTGTGGATATTCCAAAGCTCTGCCTTGAGGGAGAGAGAGTTTTAAAAAGGCAGCATATTTTATTTGATTATGATGAGAAAAGTCCGCTAACTGGGGAGGCCAAAACGACAATGATAAATAGAGCACTTCGTGAGGTTTTTTCGAACTTCGTGCGAATTTAGTTCGAAGGAACTTGGCGAGGTATTTTTGAGCCTGGTGAATCGAACTTCCTTGCGATAGCTTGGAGTGCGAATACAGGTGCGATTTCCAGAGTGCTATAATATGAAGTAATTGAATTTTTATAATTTTGTCTATCTGTGAATCAGGTGTATCCGTTTAGAGCGGAAATTGTAATATGAAGAGAGAAAATAGCTTTACAATCTAAATTAAAAGGATTAAAATAGACAAAGTATATTTTAAGTAGAATATAAATTGACAAAAAAGATTAAGAACAGATGGATTACCTTGCAAAATGTAATATAAGGGAGGTATATATTTATGATGAATTTTAATAATAAGAAGAATACTCGAATTATTGCGGCAGTGATTGTTATACTTATTGTGCTTGCAATGGTAGTAGGAATGATTTCTCCGCTATTATATTCCTAAAAATGGGTAAAATATATTGCAGAAAGAGAAAAAAAGGGAGAGATTTAGATGAATATCGGAAAAATCCCAGAATCTGTGCTAAAACGCTCTGTTTTTAAGCAGATTAAGATAAACAATAGCGGAGCAATCCTCGGACCGCGAGTGGGCGAGGACGCAGCTGCGATTTATATAGGACAAGATGAAACTGTAATGCTGTCTGCGAATCCAGTCATAGGGACAGTAGAGGAGATAGGAAAGCTCGGTGTAATATTGGCGGTGAATAATTTAGTGGCACAGGGAGCCATACCAGTTGGAATTATGGTAGATTTACTTTTGCCGCCTTCTAGCACGGAGCCAGAGCTTCGCAGAATTATGAAAGAGCTGGAGGAAGAATGCAAGAATCGAGATATGATTATACTGGGTGGCAATACGGAGGTTTCCGAGGCGGTTAATCTTCCAATTCTCTGCATTACGGGTGTTGGAAGGGAGAGACAGGAAAATATAATCAAAACTTCTGGTATGAAACCAGGAGATGATATCGTTGCAACAAAATATACTGGACTTTACGGAACAGCAAAGATTGCTAGAAAAAAAGAAGAAGAGCTTTTGACAAGATATGCAAGACCGTTTATTGAGGTGGCACAAAATGCTATTTTTGATCTTTCTGTTGAGAAAGAGGCGAAGATTGCCAAACAATTTGGTGTCTCGGCAATGCATGATGTATCAAAAGGAGGTATTTTTGGAGCAATCTGGGAGATGGCGTCCGCCTCCAATGTAGGAGTGGAAATTTTACTCTCAAAAATTCCAATTCGTCAGCATACGATTGAGGTATGTGAGTTTTTTGATCTTAATCCGTATCAGCTTATCTCAAATGGAAGCTTGCTTATCTCCACACAGAAGGGAAATGAATTAGTAGAACTGTTAGAAAAAGAAAAAATTCCAGCGGCGATTATCGGAAAGGCAGTTAAGGGCAATGACCGTGTCGTCTACTACGAGGAAGAAAAGAGATTTTTAGAGCCTTCAAGAGGCGATGAAATATATAAAATAAAGTAAACAGGCATTATTAAGAAGAAAAGGGAAAAAGAAAGGGAGTGCTTGACAGTGAGAGAGGAAATTTTACGTTTATTAGAGCGAAATGGTCGTATTGATTTATGTGATGCGGCGAAAATGCTTGGAATGACAGAGGTAGATCTTGCAAATGAGATAGCGCAAATGGAAAAAGAGCAGATTATTTGCGGATATACTACATTGATTAACTGGGATAAGACGAGCACAGAGAAAGTGACAGCTCTGATTGAGGTAAAGGTTACACCGCAAAGAGGAAGAGGTTTTTCTCAGTTTGCAGAAAAAATTTGCCAGTATCCAGAGGTTGAGAGCATGTATTTGCTCTCAGGAAATTATGATTTTGTAGTTATTTTACAGGGGAAAACAATGCGAGAAGTGGCAAGATTTGTGTCAGATAAATTGGCAGTCGTGGATTCTGTGCTCAGTACATCTACTCTTTTTGTCTTGAAAAAATATAAAGACCATGGCTCTATTTTGGAAAGTAAACCAAAGGCAGAGAGGAGACGAATTACATTATGAGAAATCCGTTGTCAAAAACGATTGTTGAGATTCAGCCTTCAGGAATTCGTAAATTTTTTGATATCGCAAATGAGATGGAGGATATTGTATCACTGGGCGTGGGAGAGCCAGATTTTGATACTCCTTGGTTTGTGAGGGAAGAGGGAATCTATTCTCTGGAACAGGGAAAAACTTTTTATACATCCAATGCGGGGCTCTTAGAACTTAGAAAAGAGATTGCATCTTATTTATATAGAAGACAAAAGCTTACATATGACCCTAAAAAAGAGATTGTAATTACAGTTGGCGGAAGTGAGGCAATTGATATTGCACTTCGCGCGATGATTGACCCGGGGGATGAGGTTATTATCCCAGAGCCTTGCTTTGTATCTTACGCTCCCTGTGCAAAATTAGCGGGGGCAACTGTTGTTCCTCTACAATTAAAGGAAGAAAATGCATTTAAACTCAAAAAAGAGGAATTATTAGACTGTATCACAGATAAGACAAAAATTTTAATGATTTCTTATCCAAATAACCCGACAGGTGCGATTATGACGAGAGAGGATTTAGAGCCAATCGCCGAGGTGGCGAGAGAGAGGGATTTGATAGTTATCTCTGATGAAATTTACTCTGAGCTTTCGTATCGAGGGGACCATGTGAGCATCGCAAGCCTGGAGGGAATGCAGGAGAGAACAATTATTATCAATGGATTTTCTAAGGCATATGCGATGACGGGATGGAGACTCGGATATTTGGTGGGACCAGCGTTTATCGTGGAGCAGATGTTAAAAATTCATCAGTTTGCCATTATGGCAGCACCTACGACAAGTCAGTATGCGGCAGTTTTGGCGATGAGAGACGGAGACGAGGAAGTTGCCAAGATGAGAGAGTCTTATAATCAGAGAAGGAGATTTTTGCTTCGTGAGTTTGAGAGACTTCAAATTCCTTGTTTTGAGCCAGAGGGAGCATTTTATATATTCCCATGCATTAAAAAATTTGGAATGACCTCCGAGGAATTTGCCACGAAGCTTTTGTATCAAGAGAAAGTGGCAGTTGTTCCAGGAAGCGCTTTTGGAGATAGCGGCGAGGGCTTCCTTCGAGTTTCCTACGCTTATTCTATCGAAGAGTTGAAGGTAGCTCTTGGAAGAATCGAAAAGTTTTTGGAGACGCTTTGATACTCTCTATATCTAAAAACGGAGAGTTTTATAGTCTGTCATGGTAGTCGATTCGTTTATTGTAAGTTACAGTGCAGGGATAGATATATCATTATCTATTATAGGCAGACTGTATAGCTTTCTCTATATATAATTCAGAGAAATGGAGGAATATAAATTGATAAACGTAGTATTGTTGGAGCCAGAGATGCCAGCAAATACTGGAAATATTGGAAGAACTTGTGTGGCGACGGGGTCAAGACTTCACTTGATTGAGCCGATGGGATTTTCTATCAGCGATAAGATGGTAAAGAGAGCAGGTCTTGATTACTGGGATAAGCTTGATGTGACGACATATATTAATTTTGAGGATTTTCTAGAAAAGAATCCAAATGCTAAAATTTATATGGCGACGACAAAATCCAAGCAGACTTATACAGATGTCTCCTATGAGGAGGATTGCTATATTATGTTTGGCAAAGAGAGTGCTGGAATTCCAGAGGAAATTTTACTAGAGAACAAGGAAAACTGTATTCGCATTCCGATGCTTCCACAGATTCGCTCGCTTAATTTGTCAAATTCAGTATCCATTGTTGTGTATGAGGCATTGAGACAGCTGGAGTTTAAAAATATGCAGTTGGAGGGACAACTTCATCGCTATGAATGGTAGATTTATGCTTTAGTAATTTTGGAAAGTCATAAATACCATAAAGAAAAGGAAACTTATGATGCTAGTAAGAATGAAAGGAAAAAAGATGAAATATAAATGTTGTATTTTTGATCTAGATGGAACTATTATTAATACGATCCACTCACTCACTTATACGACAAACTTAGTTATGGCTGAGTTTGGACTTAGAGCTTTAACGGAAGCCGAAATGATGAAGATAGTTGGTGATGGATATAAAATGCAGATGAAACGTTCTCTTACTGCATGTGGAGATGAGAAGCTTGTATATTATGAGAGATCTCTTGCTCTCTACCAAAAGCTTTTTTCAGAGAACTGTCTTTATCAGTTGGAACCTTATGAGGGAATGAGAGAGCTTTTAGATGCGATGAAGAAAGCTGGTATGAAACTTTTCGTCTTTACGAATAAGCCACATGCTAGAGCGATTGAAAATGTAGAGTGTGTATATGGAAGGGATTATTTTGATTATATTTTGGGAGAGCAGGATGGAATTCCTAAAAAACCAGATCCAACAGGAGCAAATATGATTATAGAAAAATTTGGATTTAGTTCAGAGGAATGTCTCTATATGGGTGACACAAACACAGATATGAAAACTGCCATTGCAGCGAAAATGGATGCGGTTGGAGCTGTATGGGGATTTCGCGGAAGAGAGGAATTATCTCAATTTTCTCCAAAATATATGGCAGATACTCCTCTTGACGTGGCAAAATTAATTGGGATAGATTTAGAAGCTTAAGAAGTTTCATAATAGTTGTGGGTGAAATATTAAAGGGATTCTTATCTTTTTCTGTAGTTATATTTTACTATGAAAGTTCCGTCAGGCAGCTGTGCAGCTGGGGAAGCTTGCTTACCCAGATGTGCAGATATTTGACATACTAACCCATATGACAATAGAGCACTTCGTGAGGTATTTTCGAGCCTAGTGAATCGAACTTCCTTGCGATAGCAGG
>Ga0129308_1002512_pt1 | contig 15302 bp, 14 predicted proteins | sample L827metagenome_FD_94440 | JGI IMG/M metagenome (GOLD analysis project Ga0129308, IMG submission 94440) | Ring-tailed lemur group fecal microbial communities from Wisconsin, USA - L827 metagenome | ecosystem: Host-associated > Mammals > Digestive system > Large intestine > Fecal | place: USA...
GGATGATCGCCGAGAACCCGGAGCTGTTCGGTTAGGAGCTATAGATGGCAGTAACCGCCAATACCATCACCAGCGCGAAGGTATGCCGCGCACCCGACATCGATTTCGTGAATTCCTTCACCGGGGAGTTCAACAGGCTCTTCGAGCTTCTTGACGCTATCGGATGTCAGATTAACCTGTATCAGAAACAGATACAGATTTGCGAGAGGTCGGCAGTGAACGATATGCGACTCTCGCGGCGGTGCATTTACCCATGCTCGTGTCGGAAGCTAAAGCAAGGTCACCAATGTCTTCTATTCGGATCGCTGAAAGCATCGGGACCGATCCGAGTGGGGTGCACAGGTTTGCGGCGCACCTGCGCTAGATGGGCATCATTGCGAACCATCCTGGGCGAGCCGGCCTTTGACTTGGCGTTTCGGCAGAAGGGTTTTCCCTGTTCAACGCGTTGTGGGCTTTCTGTGGGCGGGATTCTGAAGTCGTGTTCGATACGCACCGCAATCCTGGCGATGCGTCCATTGTTGGTTGCCGAATAAGGTCCGTCATCGGCGTGATGTTCGCGGATTCGGATGAGGCTTCCATGTAAGCGTTGCGGGAAAGGACCTTGACGGATTGCATCGCGCTCCCGTGTGCGGAAGTCGAGAGAACGGGTGGTGAGGGCATCCGAGAAGGAGGAGCAAGATGAAGGCAGCAGTGCTTGCGGGATACGCTAAGAATGGGTGCGACCTTGAGTTGCGCGAGCTTCCCATTCCTAAGGCAGCGCCGGGTGAGGTGCTGGTGAAGGTGCATGCGGCGGGTGTAAACCCGCTCGACAATATGATTGTCCGCGGCGAAGTGAAGCTTATCGTGCCTTACAGTTTTCCGCTGGTGATGGGCAATGAGCTTGTGGGCACGGTGGTAGAGCTCGGCGCCGGTTCGAGTCGCTTTACGGTGGGCGACCGAGTTTACGGACGCATGCCGCTCTCTAAGATCGGTGCGTTTTCCGAATATGCCTCTGTGAATGAGTTCGTGCACGAGGACGGCGCCGGGCTTGAAAAGCTTCCCGAAATTCTGGGCGATCGCAGAATAGAGGCGTCTGTCGATATGGTCTTTCCCTTCGACGAAGTCAACGCCGCAATGGCGAAGGTCGCCGCAGGAAGGTCCAAGGGAAAGACGGTTCTCAAGATCTGTTAGGAAAGGATGGGTTGACAAATGCTTCGCGAAGAGGTTGGCCGACGATCTTGCCGTCACCGTTTATTCTCTGAAGACGAAAATACATGTTTATGAGAACGGAGTATTGAAAACATTGAGAGGTGGAGTTAGAGTCGATGCAGAGTACAACCGATTTGAACCTTACGAGAAATAACGATGATCTCTACCACTAATTACCAATATGGAGATGCAATCGAAATCGAGCATCTTGATGACAAAGACGAAATCCTGTCATTTATGAGATCGGTCCCAGATGATGGCAGTATAGCTGCAGGGTATTTTTGCGATGTAGTTACCGGTGAAGAGAAAACGACGATACCTGATCGTTTATATGAATGCTCGGGATTCTTGTGGGATTCGTGCGACCTGTATCATTTCGATAAATACGATTTGAAGTTAAGTGATGAATTCAAGGAATTTGTTCGATCGAAGATGAATCGTTAAAGTATTTTGAGCAGTTTGATGGTTGTTGATTATTATATTTGAGTCATTGCGAGAACAAGAGTTCAGGTACTGAAATGTCCAAGCCAAAACCGATCTGTCGTTTTACTGAGACAAAGATGATTTGATCACGTTTCATTACAACTGTAAGAAACATATTCTCTCATACTTGAACAGTATCGAATATTCGTATTGTGCTGGAGGCAGCTTTACCGATGTGGCTTCTGGAAAGCAAATGCCAGGACCTCTATATGCGTATACAGATGGGAAATGGTATTGGGATACGGTTGATAGATATTTCGACAATTACGACATCGAGTTCGATTCGGGTTTTGTTGCAATGTTTGGATAGGTTTTACAATAGTGTCTGAGTTTAATGCGAGATAAACATTGAGTTTGTTTATGCTTGTTTCTCTGGTATTAGGATATACCTCCTCGATGGGTTCATGAAGGATTTGATGTCAGTATGAGGCTGCTGACGAAAGAAGAGCTCCGAAAATATGAATGGATGAATCGAGAGAATTCGAAATGGGTTTCATTCACCGATGATGGAAGAGTCATATTCGACGAAGACACTCCTCCTGAAATCCTAGACAGCTATAGGGAATGGAAAGAGTGGAGAAACTCAGGAAAGCATAAGAGCTGATGATTCAAACCCGCTTCGGCGGGTTTTTTCATGCCCACGTGCGGCTGGGATGGCAACTCGCCGAAGCTCACGCAGCTTCCGAGTAACAGCCCCCAGGCGCTCATCGACATCATCAGATGCGATGCCGCGCTGTTCAGCGGAGCCACCGGCGTGCCTCTCAATTCCATGGGCATCATCCAGGACAACCCTTTGAGCGCCGACGCCATCGAGACCATGCGCAAGGACATCACCGACGAGGCGGAGCGTGCCATCGAGAGCAACGCCGACTCGCTTGTGAGCGTCGTGCGCATCACAATGGCGGTCGCGGGCAACAAGACGCTCGACGACCTGGATGACGAGCAGCTGGCGATCAGTTAATGCTTCGCAAAGAGGTAAGCCGACGAGCTTGGTTTCACCGTTTATGCACCTTAGACGACGATTTGCGTATCTGAAGACGGGTCTCTGAAAACCGAAGGCACCAATGGTAGAATCAATGCAGAATTTAATGTTCTTTACCCAAGGAATGAAATCAAATGATTGCATCTACCAACTATCAATATGGCGAAGAGATGGAGACGGAGCGACTTGAAGATAAGAACTTGTTTCTGGATTTCTTCAGTCTTGTTCCTAGAGAGAACTGTATTGCCGCTGGGCATTTCACGGACGTTGTAACCGGAATCGAGCAAGATGACAATTGGTTTCTCTACGATTACCAGGGGTTCTGTTGGAGCACATGCGATTTGTATCATTTCGAAAGATACGATTTGAAGCTGAGAGATGACTTCAAGGCATTTGTGCGATCAAAGGTAAATGCCTAACAATTCATATTATACTTTTGGGATTAACCTAGAAAAATGATTGTTCCTCAGTCGAACGAAATAGACTTAGTTTAACCCCGCTTCGGCGGCGTTTTACGTATAACCTCATCTATTCAATCGGGGATTTCGCAATAGGCTTCGAAGAATGACGCAGGCGAAGTTGTTCGCTTGAGTGCGCCTCCAGAAGGGTTGCGGGGTTTCAGCTCGAACTCGTCGCCTGTTAAAGCGTGTTTTGACAGTGTGATGCCATACGTGTTACAGTGCGTAATCACCGTTTCCGAGTGCGATATACGAAAGAAGACATCTTGTTCTTTAGGACCGACAGCAATCTGTTTTTCCTCAACGTCGACGTTGAGCGCTTTGTCGTGTCCTCCGAAGATTGCGTCGCGCTTCCTGTTTTTCGAGTTAGTTACGCGGACGAGCCGTACCAGGGATAGGTATCGACCTAAATCGATCTGTTTCCGCAAGTCCGCGTAAAACCGATTCTCCGCCCGTTTTGACGGGAAATTGCTTCTTCTACGGGAAACTGCTTCTTTGAAGGGAAACGAATTCCATGATTGAGATTTCTGGCCGTTATGACACGGCTATTGCATATGCCAGTATTATCGAAGAGGGCGCACGGCAGCAGATTGCCCACATGTGCGACCAGCCTTTCGCCGAAGGCGCCAACATCCGTATCATGCCCGACGTCCATGCAGGGAAAGGCTGCACAATCGGCACCACCATGCGTGTTACCGATAAGATCGTTCCCAATATCGTGGGAGTGGATATCGGATGCGGCATGCTTGCCATCAACCTCGGCCGCGATCCTATCGATTTGGCACAGCTCGACGAGGCCTGCCATTCCATTCCCTGCGGTTTCAGCGTATGGCCGGGCAGGCGCGAGAGCTTCGATTTGGAGCAGCTGCGCGCCTACCGCCAGCTGAACAAAACGAAGCATATCCAACGAAGCATCGGCACGCTTGGTGGTGGGAATCATTTCATCGAACTTGATAAATCCTCCGATGGGACGCAGTATCTGGTCATCCATAGCGGCAGCCGTAATCTGGGAACCCAGATTGCCGCATACTACCAGCAACTGGCCATCGAGCTCCATCAGGGCAAGGAAGAGTATTTCATCCGCAAAGAAGCCCTGATCGCCGAATACAAAGCCGCGGGAAGGCGCAAGGAAATCAAAGACGCGCTCAAGCAGCTACACTGGGAAGAACGCGAGCCCGACGCGCCTGCGGATCTGTGCTGGCTGTATGGCAGCTACATGGAAGACTACTTGCACGATGTCGAGATTTGCCAAAGGTTCGCAAGGCGCAACCGCGAGGTTATGGCGGAAGTGATCCTGGAAAGCATCGCACGCCAAGGCGAAGGGGCCTTCCACACTATTCACAACTACATCGATGTGGATGAGATGATCCTTCGCAAGGGCGCCATTGCCGCGCATAAGGGAGAGCTCGTGCTGATCCCCATAAATATGCGTGATGGTTCCATCTTGGCTCGTGGAAAGGGCAATCCCGATTGGAACGAGAGCGCCCCTCATGGAGCCGGGCGTTTGATGTCCCGTAATGATGCACATGCACGCTTGAGCCTCGAGGAGTTCAAACGGCAGATGGAGGGGGTCTATTCCACGTGCGTTGGCGAATCCACCTTGGATGAGGCTCCGATGGCGTATAAATCAATCGACGATATCATCGGGCATCTGGATGAGACTGTGGAAATCATCGATATCCTCAAGCCCGTATTCAATTTCAAGGCATCCTAGGCGAAATGAAAAGCTGCTGCCGGCGGGACGATCCCAAAGGCAGCAGCTTTATTTAGCGTGTACCGTATCGAGCTTGATGACGCCCGATATTCCAAGGCATTTTTATCTTCTGAATAGGTTTACGAGGATGATCGCGGGAAGACCAAGCAGAATGAAAATGAATATCAGGAAGAGCACGTCCAAGAAGGCCCAGATCAAGCCGACAATTGCGATGACGGCTAATATCAGAATCGTATAGCCGACGATCTTCCTGATTTCAGCTTTCTTTTCCTCCTCTTTCTTCAGGTAATCGTCTTCCAGGAAGTAGACTTCGTCTTGCCTATCGTCCATGCAAGCTCCTGTTCGTTTCATATTCGGGTTGGCCTTCGTGCTGTCCCGTGCGGTTTTTCCTGTATCGAAGCATAGCATTTCCGTATCCTATCAGGCCTTCTTGCGACCGAAGTACTTCCCGTCCTCTGTCTTCTCCTACAAGAACGGCATTGCGAATGCCAGGGAAGGTCTTTCCTCGTTTGCAACAATGGGATGCTAGTATGCCTTCTCAAAAGCCAACCACAGGAAAGGAGCGCCCCTCATGCAGGATAGGCATCGGCAACATGTCGAAAGTGCTCGGTATTTCGAACAGCGCTCCCTCAAGCAGGGGTCTGTGGGCTGGCTTTTATTGGTAAGCCTGGGTGTGTCATATACCATCAGCGGCGATTTCAGTGGATGGAACTATGGCATCGCGCATGGGGGCTGGTTCGGTTTGACGGTGGCGTGGTTGCTTATGGGCGTCATGTATCTGTGCACGGTGTTCGGTCTTGCGGAATTGTCAAGTGCCCTGCCTACCGCAGGTGGGGGATACGGCTTTGCACGCTGTGCCCTTGGGCGAGCCGCAGGCTTTGCAACCGGTTTGGCTCTGCTTGTCGAATACGTGTGCGCACCCGCTGCGGTGGCGGTATTCATTTCCAACTACATCAATGCCTCAAGCGCTTTTTCTTCCGTGCCGGCAATCGTGATTATCGTGTGCGTGTATGCGCTCTTCGCGGGTATCCATATTGTGGGGGTGGGGGAGGCTCTGAAGCTGATGTTCGTCATCACGGCGATAGCCCTTACCGCGCTGATTGCATTCGTGGCTGGTTCCCTTCCGGCTTTCGATGCATCCAACTTGTTCGATATCCCAGTCGATGGCTCTGTTGCTTCAAGCCCCTTGCTGCCGTTCGGCATCTCGGGTCTGATTGCCAGCTTGCCCTTCGGAATCTGGTTTTTCCTCGGTGTTGAAGGCGTACCCCTAGCTGCCGAGGAAGCGACGCAGCCAAAGCGGGATATACCCCGAGCCCTTATCGCATCCCTTGCTATTTTGGCATGCAGCGGGTTTGGGGTCCTGCTTTTGGTTGCAGGTGTGATGGGCGCGCATGCTGCAGGGATTTCGGATGCGCCTTTGATCGATGCGCTTTCCCATGCTGGAAAGGCAAAGCTTGCAAGCTTGCTGAATTGGGCTGGCCTTGCCGGCCTGGTGGCCAGCTTTTTCAGCATCATGTATGCAGGAAGCCGCCAGATGTTCGCGCTTCCCCGTGCTGGTTACCTGCCCAAGTTCCTTGCTCTGACAGGTAGGCGCAAAACCCCTGTTGCCGCGCTTATCGTTATGTCCCTTGCGGGAATCACCTTGGTGCTGGTGCTGCGCGACGGCCAGGCTATCCTGGATGCCGCTGTGTTCGGCGCCTGCGTTTCCTATGCGCTCATGAACCTGTCCCATATGGTGCTGCGCCTGCGAGCGCCCCAAATGGCCCGTGCGTATCGCACGCCCGGCGGGGCATGCACCACGGCGCTCGGCTTCGCGCTTTCCTGTGTGGCGATCGTGTCCACGTTTTTCGTTGATACCGTTGCCGCAATAGGGGCGCTTGTAGCTGTAGTCGTGGGGCTTGCATATTACGCATTTCATTCCCGTTGGCATTTGGTGGCGAATGCTCCCGAAGAAGAGTTCGCCCAAATCCAGGCGGCCCAATCGCAGTTACGCTCATAATTGCTGGAACCCCTGATAGTTGGAGTCCGGCTGCTTTTGCTGTCATGATGCTCTGTCCTGGAGTTCCGCAATTGCCATTTGAAGCCGTTTTACGTTTTGTTTTGCGGTTGTGGTGGAAATGCTTTTCCTGCTGTGAATACCAAGCTGGTTTTGCCGTCTGTTTCCGGATTCGTCCGAAATGCCTGTTGACTTTGACGTTGCGTCATACTTTAGCCTGTAATCCAGGAGGTGGTGACACGTGGAATATTCCGTCAATGCATTAACGAAGCTTTCGGGGGTCACTGCGCGGACCCTGCGCTACTACGACGAAATCGGGTTGCTCGAACCTGCGCGTATCGCCCAGTCGGGATATCGCATGTATGGACCATGCCAGGTGGACAAGCTGCAGCAGATCCTGTTCTACCGTGAGTTGGGTTTTCCCTTAAAGGACATCAAGAGCCTGATGGACGATCCGGATTTCGACGAGCTTCGTGCATTCGAAGACCATCTGCACGCACTCGAGGCTAAACGGAACCGGCTCGATACCTTGATTGCAAACGTGAACAAGTCGATTTCTTCTTTGAGGGGTGATTCACGAATGACCGATAAAGAAAAGTTCCAGGGTTTCGGTGAAAAGCTGGTTGCCGAAAACGAGGCGCTCTACGGTGCGGAGGCACGCGAAAGGTATGGTGATGGTGAAGTGGACGCTGCGAACAAGCATATTTCCGGCATGACCCGGCAGCAGTTCGAGGCATCCGAAGAGCTGCGCCTGCAGTTGGAATCCATGCTGAAGCAGGCTTTCGAGCAGGGTGACCCCGCAAGCGAGCTTGCGCAGCAGGCCTGCCGGTTGCACAAGCAGTGGCTGTGCGTCTTCTATCCCAAGTACACCAAGGCCTACCACAAGGGGCTGGTGGAAATGTATGTGATGGACGACCGCTTCCGTGCGAACTACGACAAGCTGGGCGAAGGCTGCACCGAATTTCTGCGCGATGCGGTGGATATCTTCTGCGCGGATTAGTGTTTGTGCTGTGGTCCATCCCGGTGCGACCACGTTTTGCGGCGATGCTTCGGCCGCGTCCTGCGGTTGTGGATTGTCTGTGATTTCGTAGGAAGGCTACTGCTCCCAAGCCGTTACACTTAATGCGGTAAGCGTTGGCGGGTGCCCCGAACAAGGGCCCCGCCGTTTTCATGCGGGAGCATTCCCGCTTCGGTACCTCTTCGGGGAAGCCTTGGGAAGGTACCTGGTGTCTTCAAGATCAAATGAGTGAAAGAGTGTGTGACGATGAAGGGAAAAGCCTTCGTGCTGCTGCTTGTGGTTATTTACGGCAGTGAATTCTTTGCGGGCTTCAACGAGAACCTGATGAATATGGCCTTGGTGTCCATCATGGGCGAATTCGGGGTTTCTTCGGTTACGGCGCAGTGGCTGGTAACCGCCTACATGATCGCGGCAACCGTGATGGTCACCTGCACCGCCTTCTTCTTCAGGCGGGTGAAGCTGCGTGAGTTGTATTGCTTCTGCTCGGCGCTTACCATTGCCGGTTCTGCAATGGGCCTGTTCGCATTCAACTTTCCCTTCCTGCTTGCAGCGCGTCTGGTGCAGGCCATCGGTTCGGGTATGCTCATCCCCATGATGATCAGCACCATCCTTTCCGTGTGCCCCAAAAACCGTTTGGGCGTGTACATGGCAACGGGCGGCTGCATGATCACCTTCGGCCCCGCTTTCGCCCCCGTACTGTGCGGTTCGTTCGTCACCCTGCTGGGATGGAGGTCCATCTTCCTCATCCCCCTGATCGCCATGGTCATCCTTTCGGTCCTGGCCTTCTTCTTCCTGGATAATCTGGAAACGCACGAAGACCATTTGGATGCGCCTTCGGTTGCCTTGAGCGCGATCACCTTAGTTAGCCTCTCCTGCGGCTTGGCCCAGGTTTCCAGCAATCCGCTTATGGGCGCGGGCATGATCGCGGTCTTCCTGGTGGCGGGAGTGGTCTTCGTCCGCAGGCAGTTGCGCTGCAAATATCCGCTGATCGACCTTGCCCCCATGAAGAATGCCGACTTCTGGCCTGGGGTTATCCTGGTCTTCGTGGCGATGATGAGCACCTTTTCCTCTACCGTGCTGCTGCCCTTGTACCTGGAAGGCGCTTTCGGCCTGACCGCGTTCTTGGCGGGTGTGGTCATGCTGGTTCCCGTGCTGATGAATGCCTTCACCACCTTGCTGAGCGGTCGCGTGCTCGACAGCGTGGGCGAATGGCCCCTGATCCCCTTGGGCTTCGTGTGCATCGCCGTGGGTTTTGCGGTCCTTGCCCTGACGGCTCCTGCAATGAGTATCATTGCGGTTATCGCTGGCGCCTTATTCCTGTTCGTGGGTGTGGGCATGGGCTTTACCGCATCCCAGACGGTCGGTTTGAAGATGCTGCCGAGGTCGCAGAACACCTACGGCGTCACCATCATGAGCACCTCCCTGCAGATCGCAGCCTGCGTGGGTCCCCCCATGTTCATCGGCCTCATGTCCTCTGTCCAGTCGAAGGCGGCGGCGGCCGGCCTTTCCGAAGCGCTCAGCACTGCGCAGGGGTTCTCATGCGCGGCGGGTATGGCTGCGGGTTTTGCGCTGTTCGGCGCCCTGGTTGCATGCGCCTTCACCTTTCGCGGCAGGCTTTCGAGAAAGCTGGCGGCGCAGCCTATGCCCCGCTTCGACTTCGAATAGCGCGTTTTTTCAACGATGATCGGCAAGGCGGGATCTGAACGGGTCCTGCCTTGCCGTATTCTGTTCAGGGCCGACCATGCCGGCCCTGAAACGACTATCCTTCCTATCTGGATGCTTTCGAAGGGGGTATTGCGATGAACGCCGAAGAATCTGCCATGGACCTGTATGGTTTCGTGAAGGAATTCATCCAGGTGGGGTGGCTCAGCAAGGTGATCACCATCGCGTTGATTCTGGCTGCCACCGCTGTGATAAGCCATCTGTTCGCCCGCGTGTTGCGGCGCATCCTCAGCAACGACCAGACGCCGCTGCCCTCCGCGAGCATCTTCGTCAACATCTCCCGCGTGGTAATCTGGGCCGTGGGCGTGAGCGTGGTGCTTTCGTCGTTTTTCGGAGTCGATGTAAGCGCGGCGATCACTGCTCTGGGTATCGGCGGTATCGCCTTGTCCTTGGGCTTCCAGGACACCATTTCCAACCTGATCGGCGGTTTGCAGGTGAGTATCATGGGCATTATCAAGCCCGGAGACTATGTGGACGTGGGTGGTCAACGCGGTGTGGCTCGAGATATCACTTGGCGCCATACCACTATCGAAGACCGTGCCGGCAACACCTACATCGTGCCCAATGCGGTTATCAATAAGTCGAGCGTGGTGAAATTACCGCCTGAAAACAAGTTGGTGATCCCCATCTCGGTTACTACCGAAGGTGACCATTTGGATGAAACGGTTAGCAGGATCGTTTCGGCCGCCCGTGAGGCGGCGGCAACGGTTTCAGAAGTCCAGCGCGACCCGAGCGTCTCTTTGAACGTGGTTACGGAATTCGGATTCGGGGGAACCCTGGTGGTTTGGGTTGCCGAAGATGCCGATGTGGTTGCTGCGAAGGACGCTGTGGTTCGTGCGGTCGCGCCCTTGACCCGCCGCGAGCCGGCAGAAGAGTAGCCCGTCTACCGGGAAGCTGCGCGGCGGCGCGGATATCTCAAAAAGAAGATGCCGGGTGCGGTTTTTCCGTATCCGGCATCTTGGTTCTCGCTCTCGTTTGGCACGCGCATCGGCCGCTTTTGCCTGTGTGCTAGAGGCGGCGGCGTGCGAGCCGCATCGCCGTGCCTCTGTACGGGCGCTTCGTGCTAGCTGCGCTTGCCGTCCATGAAGAACAGCTCGTACCAGCGGATGAAGATGTAGATGGACCAAACACGGCGCCAGAGCGAAGCCTTGTTTCCGCGGTAGCGCAGCTTGTGCCACAGGTTGGATTTCTTTCCGGTGAATTCGTTCAGAAGCGCGTTTATTTCCTTCGGTTTGAAGAACTTAGCTGCGGCTTCGCTCTTGAAGGCGCGCACGATGTCGCCGTTGTAGCGGGGGTCGGCCAGCCATTCACGGATGGGCACGGGGAAGCCCAGCTTCTTACGGTATGCCACTTCCTGCGGCAGCACGCGCGAAGCCGCCTTGCGCAGGGCGATCTTGTTGCCACCCGCGTCTACCTTGAAGCGCGAGGGCATGCGGCGTGCGATGTCGAAGATGCGCAGGTCGCAGAAGGGCATGCGGATGTCCAGTCCGGTCCCTGCCACGATGCGGGTGGAATTGAACAGGATGCTTCCCTCGAAGTAGCTGCGCAGGTCGGTGTAGAGCATCCAAGATACGGTGTCGTACTTGCGGCCGCCCTGTCCGCGCTTCCTCATGAAATCGGCAGCGGACTTGTTGCCGAAGTAGCGCCTCAGGTAATGTTTCTGGTCGAACTCGCGCATCGCCTGGGTTGCACCGTAGTACACGGGGTCGGATTTGCCATCGAAGCGGGACGTGTCCTGATAGCCGTTGTATCCCGCGAAGAATTCGTCGGCGCCTTCGCCGGAAAAGCACAGCTTGGTACGCTGCTTCACCTGCTTGCAGGCGCAGTACAGGGAAAGCCCCGCCGCGTCAGAAGTGGGTTGCTCGTAGGCGAGCAGGAAATCGTCCAAAGTGGCGAAGAAGTCTTCGGGAGTGACTTCGATGCCTTCGAATCCGCGGCCCAGGTATTCGGCGGTCGCGCGGGCTTCGCCTTCCTCGCTCGCCTTCTGGTTTGCGTAGGATGCGCAGTATCCCGTGCGCGCGCGGCTCATGGCCAGCATGTAGGAGCTGTCAACGCCGCCGGAAAGGAAGCTGTCGGGCTGTTCGTCTTCGTCGACGATATCGCGCATGCTCGCCTTCATGGCCTGCTCGATTTCGTCTGCCCAGTCCTCAAGGGTCTTACTCTCGTCGGGCTCGAAGCTCAGTTCCCAGAAGCGGCCCAAGGTAAGCCCCTTCTTGCTGAAGCGCAGCGTTCCGCCCGGTTCCAGCTTGTAGACGCCCTTGAACAGGGTCTCTTCGCCGGGGATGTAGGAAAAGCCCAGATAGAACTGGATCAGTTCTTCGTTAAGCTGGCGCTTGAAGCCCGGCTGGTCGAACAGGTCGCGGATCTGCAGGGCGGTGAGCAGGCGCCCGTCTTCGGTCTGGTAGTAGAACAGCAGTTCGGCGCCCAGCACGTCGCGGGTGCAGAACAGATCTTCGGTTTCGGTGTCGAACAACACGATGCCGAATTGCCCGTTGATATGCAGGCCCATTTTGTCGCCCCACTTCTGGTATGCGGCAACGACGATGGCTTCTTCGCGTTTGCGGCGAGAACACTGGGAAAGGTCCAGGTCCAATTGCTTTGCGAGGTCTGCATGGTTGCGGATGAGGCCTTGGTATGCCTTCAGTTCGATCATGTGCGCCTTCACTTTCCTTTTGGGTTGGGTCGGCAAACAGTGCCGATTCGTTTCACAGGGAAACATTCTACTAATCGAATAGGCATCCTGAGCGCGTTCATAGTATGTTCACGGGATGGAAAAAGACCCGAATGCCCCCGAATGGGTATCATCTGCTTCGGAAAATGACCGCCCGGCCCGCATGCGCGGCTGCGTGTGCGCAAAGGGCGTCTGGAATGCGATTGGCGGCCGCGCGCCGCAAAGGGGGGAGTGTTGGGCATGTTGAATATCGGGTGCCATCTTTCCAGCTCGAAGGGCTATCTGCATATGGCGAAGGATGCCGTTGCCGTGGGTGGCACCACCTGGCAGTTCTTCACCCGCAACCCGCGCGGTGGCAAGGCAAAGGCCATCGACGGGAAAGATGTTGAAGCCATGCAGGCCTTCTGCACAGAACATGGTATCGAGCGAATTCTGGCGCATGCCCCCTACACCCTCAACCCGGCATCCGCCAAGCCCGAAACGCGCCAGTTCGCCATCACAACCTTGGCCGACGATCTGCAACGCATGGAATACACGCCCGGCCAGTACTACAACATGCATCCGGGCGCGCATGTGGGCCAGGGCGCGCAGGAGGGAATCGACCTTATCGCCGATGCGCTGAATCGGGTGCTCGACCCCGGGCAGACAACCACCTTGCTTTTGGAAACCATGGCCGGCAAGGGCACCGAGGTAGGGCGCAGCTTCCAAGAACTGCGGCAGATTATCGACCGGGTCAAGCTTTCCAACCATGTGGGCGTGTGCCTGGATACCTGCCATGTGTGGGATGCGGGATACGATATCGCCGCCGACTTGGATGGCGTGCTCGAGGAGTTCGACCGGGTACTGGGGATCGAACGGCTTAAGGCCATCCACTTGAACGACAGCAAGAATCCCTGCGGTGCGCGCAAGGACCGCCATGAATGCATCGGCCAAGGGGAAATCGGTTGGGAGGCGCTGTTGGCGGTGACCCGTCACCCGGCGCTTGCCCACCTTCCCTTCTACTTGGAAACCCCCCAGGAAAAGCTGGAGGGTTGGGCGCAGGAGATCGCACGCCTGAAGGCGGGGGAGTAGCGGCCTTCCATGCCGCGTGGAGGGGCTCGTTCTCTCGGAGGCGAACCCGTGATACCCTCCGAGCCCGCCTGTTCTGGCCTTCTGTTCCTCGTTGAAGCCGGCATTCGTTTCGACTGAGCGGTTCGAGCGGTTGCGGTCTTGTATCCCAAGGGGGAGGGGTCGTGTATCTTTCGAGGGGCGTGCCGCTTGCGCTTCAGAAAAACTGACCGAATATCCGATTTGCAATGTTAAATCCGTGTTTCGCGGATACAATGGTGCGAATTGCGCCGCGAGACCTGGAGGGGATTTTGGCTAGGGAACAATTCGGAAGCCGCATGGGCTTCATCTTGGTAAGCGCCGGGTGCGCTGTCGGTTTGGGAAACGTCTGGCGCTTCCCGTATATCACGGGCCAGTACGGCGGTGCAGCCTTCGTGCTGCTGTATCTGGTCTTCCTGGTGGGCTTGGCCCTGCCCGCCTTGATCATGGAATTCGCCTGCGGCCGTGCGTCGCAGAAGGGCATTGCCCGCAGCTTCGATATTCTCGAGCCTGAAGGCACCAAGTGGCATGTGTGGAAGTGGTTCGGGCTTGCGGGTAACTACCTGCTCATGATGTTCTATACCGTCGTATCTGGCTGGATGCTGTGCTATGCGGTGAAGAGCGCAACGGGCCAGCTTGCAGGCGTGGATGTCGCCGGGTCCGAGGCGGCCTTCGGCGGCATGCTGGCAAGCCCCGGGCTCATGCTGGTTTTCCTTGCCCTGGTAGTGGGTATCGGCGTGCTTGCCACGGCTTTGGGCGTGCAGAAGGGCGTGGAGAAGATCACCAAGGTGATGATGGTCGCCCTGTTCTTCTTCCTTGTGGTGCTCGCCGTGCACAGCCTGACCCTTCCCGGTGCCGGGTCGGGTCTGGAATTCTATCTGGTGCCCGATTTCGACAAGCTTTTCAATTCGCCCGACCATAGCTTCATGGAAGTGGTCTTTGCGGCGATGGGCCAGGCCTTCTTCACCGTGAGCGTGGGTATCGGCTCCATGTCCATCTTCGGCAGCTACATCGGCAAGAGCCATGCGCTTTCGGGCGAGGCGGTGCGCATCGCGGGCCTTGATACCCTGGTGGCGCTGCTGGCAGGCCTGATCATCTTCCCGGCATGCTTTTCATACGGTGTGGAACCGGGTGCGGGTCCCGGCCTGATCTTCGTCACGCTTCCCGCGGTGTTCGCGCAGATGCAAGGCGGCGTTATCTGGTGCACGCTGTTCTTCCTGTTTATGAGCTGCGCGGCGCTTTCTACCATCATCGGCGTCTTCGAGAACATCATGGCCTTTTCCATCGACCAGTGGGGTATGACGCGCAAGAGGGCGGTTGCCGTCAACGGCGTGGCAATCTTCGTGCTCGCGCTGCCGTGCCTGCTGGGCTTCAACGTGCTTTCCGGCGTGACGGTGCCGGGCATCGGCGACATCCAAGCAGTGGAGGACTTCATCCTGTCGAACAACATCCTGCCCATCGGCGGTATGATCTTCGTGCTCTTCTGCGCATGCAAGCGCGGTTGGGGCTGGAAGAACTTCTTGGCGGAAGCGAATGCGGGCTCGGGCCTGCGCTTTCCCAAGGCCATCCGCAACTATGCGCGCTTCGTGCTGCCGCTTGCCATTCTGGTTGTCTTCGTGATGGGGTGGCTGCCTACCTTGCAGGCGTGGTTGGGATAGTGCCTTTCTAAGGGATCCGTACCGGACCTTGTTGCTGGAAAGCAGGGGAGATGCGGGGTAACGCCTTGCTAACACCGCTGTCGAGCTTGTTTTGACCGTGGAATTCTTCCTATACAATTGACTTCCTGCATAGTATAGTAATCTTGCGTTTTAGGCCCTATTCCAAATAGGGCCTTATCTTGCTTATATGGAGAGGAGCTTCACTTGGCAGCTCGTTCAGCTAAAACCGCAAGCAAAAACGAAAAGGCGAGGGCGGCCGCGGACCTGCCCGAGGAAGCCGACGAGGCCCTGGACCTGGACGACGTCGAGGCGCCCGACGCGGTGCC
>Ga0129308_1002513_pt1 | contig 15299 bp, 10 predicted proteins | sample L827metagenome_FD_94440 | JGI IMG/M metagenome (GOLD analysis project Ga0129308, IMG submission 94440) | Ring-tailed lemur group fecal microbial communities from Wisconsin, USA - L827 metagenome | ecosystem: Host-associated > Mammals > Digestive system > Large intestine > Fecal | place: USA...
AAGGCAGTGAACAACGGCTGAGCGATCTGACGGAATACGTGAAGAACACGGACCGCACAGTGGGGCCGACTCCTTACGAGATCTGCGTACAGGGGCAAAAGATCGATCTGCCCATGCTGCTGGTAGAAGGCTACAATTTCGTGCAGATCGATGTGATCGCGGAGGCTTTCGGAATGCGGGCGGTAAAAGACGCTGAGACCGGGACCATCGGTCTGACCCGGGACGACTGGTTCGGTTCCCCGTGGCTGGAGGATTTTGAATCGTATTTGAAAGAAAACCAGATCTCTGTGGACACGGACCGCGCCGGGGAAGAACTGGCCGGAGCGGATCTCGACCCTTACAAGGTCTATCTGGTAGGCGAACAGCACGCTGTGGCCAGCAATTTCGACATTCAGCTTTACTTTATCAAATACCTGAATAGACACCAGAACGTGCGCTATATCATCAGCGAGGACGGGTTCTGCAGTTCAATGCTGCTGAACCGCTATCTCAAGACCGGCGACTCGTCGATCATCAAGACCATGGTCTCCGGAACAAAGGGGTCCTTCGCTTATTCCAAAAACTATTATGAGTTTTATGAGAAGGTGTACGAGTATAACAAGACTCTGCCCGAGGATCGGAAATTGTGCTTTGTGGGACTGGACGTACAGCACGACGCTGAAAACGGCATGAACTACCTGCTGTCCCTGTACGACGAAAAGAAGGAAATGCCCCAGGCGGTGCGGGCCGCCCAGACGGCGCTGAAAAGTCTCTCAGAAGATCAGGTGGCGGAGACGGCCAGGCTGCTGGAGGAAAATCAGAAAGATTTCGAGAGCTATTTCGGAGATGAGTACGAGGCGTTCTGCTTTGGACTTCGCAGCGTGGAGCAGGGGATCGAATTTTATAAGGATCATGACTATGAAGTCCGGGAAAATTTCATCCACGAAAACTTCCGTGATTATTTTGAGGCTTACGACATGGGGAAATGCTTCGGCATGTTCGGCGGAGCCCACACGCTGCTCAACGGCACCTTCGGCCAGCTGTCCAATCTGGCGTCCTACATGGATCACGAGTACGAGCCTACCAGAGGCAAGGTGTGCAGCATTATGACCGACTACATCGACTGCTTCTACATGGATTCCAGAACGGGGGAGAGCATGCCGGTGAATTACAGCCAGAGTCCCGCTGTAAGCGCCATGCTGGCCCGCAGCGCGGCGACGGATCTGACGCTGTTCCCGCTGGGCCGGGAGGGCTCGCCCTTCGTGGAAAGCCGGTACGCCGACGCGTTTCAGTACTATCTGTGCGTGAAGGGCAGCCCGGCGGCCACGCCCTACGGGGAACTGGGAGAGCGGTAAAAATATAAAAGTCCCCCGGAGGCGGATTTCCAGCCGTCTCCGGGGGACTTTATTTTTTTGAATCTTGACTGGGTCTCATCTGTCAGCGGTCGGTGTTCAGCCAGTCAGGTATCTGGTTGTTCGGATCGTCGGGATCGGGGCCGGGCGTTGTGCCGCCTCCGGATCCGCCTCCCGTGCCGCTGCCGGAACCGCTGCCTGAGCCGGAACCGCTGTTATCGCTGCCGGAACCATTGCTGCTGTCGGAGCCGCCTTCGCCATCAGGATCGGTGATGCCGCCGCCTGTGGGCGTCCAGGTAAAGCCGGGATCCACGGTGACGCCGTCCTTGACCGGATAGGCTCCCACGTCCAGATTGTGCAGGTTGCAGTAATGGGTGGGAGAATTGTACTCCGCGTCGCCCACGCTGGCGCTGTCCCGTTTGGAGGAGTCGATGCACACGCGGCTCTCCGTACTGGGACACCAGGGTGTGGCCAGATAGCCGGATTCCGTACAGACGTTGACGCTGATGTGCATGTCGTCCGTTTCTTTGGGCACCGTTCCTTTTACGAAGTACTCGCTCTTCACCGTGCCTCTGGGATCCAGGGCGCTGAGCTCAGAGGGCAGCTTGCCGGATTTGGTGTCGATGCTGGCGGTGACCACGGTGGAGGGCGCCGCGCTGAAACTGGCTTTGGGCAGATCTTTGTGGATCTGTTTCATGACCTTGCTCCACACCTTTGTGGCCGCTGCGCTGCCCTGAGACAGCTCGATGTTGATATCGTTTCCGATCCACAGCGACGCCGTATAGTAGGGCGTAAAGCCCACGAACCACGCGTCGCACTGGTCTGTAGTAGTACCGGTCTTTCCGCAGGTGGTGTGCGTGCCCACGTTGGCCGCCTTGGCCAGACCGTTGCTGACTGTGGTGCGCAGAATGTCCCGCATGATGAAGGCCACGCCTTCGTCCAGAACACGATGGGTCTCGGGCTCGCCCTCGAGGATCACGTCGCCGTTCTTGTTGGTCACCTTGGTGTAACAGACCGGCTTGGTATAGATCCCGTCGTTGGCGAACACCGCGTAGCCGGCGCACATCTCCAGCGGAGAGATCCCTTTGCTCATGCCGCCCAGAGCCAGGGCCGCCGCGTTCATATCGTTAACGTCGCCTTCCTCTACCACGGAAGTGACGCCGAAGTCCTTGAGCGACTTCAGCGACCGCTCCACGCCGATATCCTGAAATACCTTGACGGCGTTGACGTTCACGGACTGTTCCACGGACTGACGCAGGGTGTAGAGACCTCTGTATCCGGAGTACCAGTTTTTCGGCCACTGCTTGCCCTGGACGATCAGGGGAGAGTCGTCGATCACGCTGGCCGCCGTCCAGCTGGTATCGCCGTTGGCTCCGCTCTGCAGAGCGGGGGCGTACACGCCCATGGGCTTGATGGAAGATCCCGGCTGCCGGGTACTGGTGGCGCGGTTGAGCAGCTGTCTGCCCTCTGTGTTGCGTCCGCCTACCATGGCCTTGATGGCTCCCGTTTTCTGATCCATGATCACCATGGCGGCCTGCGGCTGACGTACTCTTGCCTGCAGCGTGTAGTGATCCGAGGAGACGGCCAGGCCGCCTGATCCTGTCTCGCTGAAAAAGTTCGGCTTATCCTCGAAGAACTTGGCGCCGATGACCAGATTTCCGTCGTCGTCGCGGCTCTTGTATTCGGCGGGGATCTGGATGATGCCGCCGGAGCGGATATAGAAGGCTTTCTCGTAGATCTCGTACATGCTCTTGAATTCCAGGTTGTAGTCGGTGGCGCCGCCGGCGCTGACCTTGTAGATGTTCAGCCTCTTTCCTTTGAAGACGGTCATGGTGCCGTCCTCGTTTTTCCTGTACTCGTCGGAGGACAGAATGAAATTGCCGTTGGAATCCAGATAATTTTCCTTATTGTACAGCATGATGCGGCCTTTGCTGTCCAGCACGTTGCCGCCGCTGTCTTTTTTCAGTTTGACTACGCTGGGGAAGTTGGAGCTGTCGTCGAACACAGTCTCCGCCGCCTGCTGCATGGACAGATTCATGGTGCTGTAGATGCGCAGACCTCCGTTGTACAGACGCGTTCTGGCGTCCTCCTCCTTCATGCCTTCTTTTTCGACTAGATCTCTGATGACCTGATTGATGGTATAGTCGGCCAGATAAGAAGAAATATCGCTGTCGCCGTTGGACTCGCCGCCCGGTTTGATCGAATCGCGGACATTGTAGGCCACAGCCGCGTCGTAATCTTCCTGACTGATCTTTTTCTGTTCCAGCATGAATTTAAGCACCAGCTGATAACGGCCGCTGGAAACGGCTCTGTCGTTGTACCAGGAGGTCCAGTCGTCGGTCCTGGATAAGATATCCAGCGTATCCAGATCCACATTGGCCTCGGCCAGCGCCTCGTTGGTATTTCCCTTTACCGGGGAATAGTTGCTGGGGCTTTTGGGCAGGCAGGCCAGAAGGGCGCATTCCGGAAGGGTGAGGTCGCTCACATTCTTGGAGAAGTACGCCTGGGAAGCAGCCTGAACTCCGTTGGAGCGGTTCCCCAGATTGATGGTATTCAGATAGGCTTCCACGATCTGTTTTTTGCTCAGATGGCTCTCCAGCTGTACGGCGTACCACGCTTCGCGGATCTTTCGGGTCAGGGACCGCTCTGTCATGGTATCCGTCAGATAGAGGTTTCTCGCCAGCTGCTGCGTGATGGTGCTGGTGCCGCTGATGGACTCTCCCTTTGTGATGCTCTCAAAGATCGCTCCGAAAATACGGATAAAGTTGAATCCGTGATGGTTCCAGAAGGTTTTGTCCTCGATGGCGACAAAGGCGTTCACCAGATTCTCCGGTATGTCGTTGTAAGCCACGTTGGTACGCATGCCGGTCTCGCCTTTATAGATGCTGTCCACCACGGTTCCCTGATCGTCGTACATAATGGAATTCTCCGACAGCATGTCGTAGATGTTGTCGGGGTTGATGGAGGGAGTGGTGGCGATGATGACGCCGACCATGATGCCTACGATGATGCAGCATGCCAGCCCGATGGAAACGATGAACTTGAACAGCTGCTTTTTATTGATCTTATAGTGTTTTTTTCTCTTTCGTTTACCTGCCATGCTAGCTCCCGCTTCGCCGTTTTCCGCAGTTTCCGGCGAATCTATGACCCTGCTCTTTACCATGAGCCCGCTGAACCAGGCGCAGATGGAGGCCCAGAAGGTGATGAGGGATTCCTTCAGTGAAAACCCTTCTTTTTCCTCCCGCGGATGACCTTTTTCTGCCTCAGCGCCGCTTTCGCTCCGGTCCGCGCCGCCGTTTCCGGCAGCGCCGCCGGTGTTTTCACCGCGGCGGCCGCTGTCTGGATCCGCGGCGCTGCGGCGGGTACCTCTTCTCTTTCGTTCCCGCTCCGACTGTAGACGTGAGAGCCTGCTTCCCGCCGGATGCAGGGCGTCCTCCCGGGGAGAGACCGCCGGTACCCCCGCCTCGCCGGGAGTTTCCCCTCCGGCAGGGCTGTCGTCCCGGGCGCGCCGCTCTCTGGCGTCCCGCTCCAGACCGCTCGTGATCTGATCAAAGCGGGATTCCACGTTTTCCACGTCTTTTGTCTCACTGTCGAATTGGTTGAAAAAGTCGTCTATCTCTTTTCTTTTCTCTTCCTCAGATTTCTTTCCGAAGTCGTCAGCCAAAACGATCACCTACTTTCATTATGGTTCAAAATGCGCAGGATTAGTCTGAAAATCCATCCTGTCTGCAAAACAAGATCCGGCAGCGGAAAAAATGCCGTCTGCCAGTCGGGGAATTTCACCTTATTGTTCCAAAATGCGCTTGAATCAGGCTTTCATGGGTAATCTCAATACGCCGCATCCGTTGAACTTTCGCGGCATAATCACGTTACATTATATCACAGCCGCTGATAATTGGACAAGAAAAGCTGTGAAAATGTTCCCATTTTAAATAATTCGCAAGATTTACGGCAGTTCATGTGGTACAATATAGCAGGCAGGAGACCGCGGCAGAGCGGCAGAGACAGGCGTTTCCGACGAAAGAAGCAGGATGCGGCGTTTCGGCGGAAGGCCCTCTGGCAGGACAGGAGGAGAAAGAAATGAACGGAAGCACGGACATAGCCAGGGCCGCCGTCAGGGTGGCGATCACACCCACGAGGGCCGAGGAGGAACAGCTGATCGGCAGGCTGGCGGAGCAGGGGATCAGGGGCGTGGCGGTAGACATCGGAGGCGATGTGGTCAATTCGATCCATCTGATCATAGAGCGGGCGATCATCGCATCGAAAAAGAGCGGCGTGACCAGAGACTGTCACGTGGAGGACGGCGCCATCGCCGGAGCCACAAGAGAGGCGCTGACGCAGATCATCACCAAGGCCACGGGCCTGAACGGCGGAGGCAAGATCGCCGTCTGCCGCAAAGGCGAGCACCTGAGCGTGTGCATTTTCATGAGCATCGGTCTGCTCTACCTCAACGAGGTGGTCATCGGACTGGGACACCGGGCGCTGCCTTCGGAATAAAGTCAAAAGAGCCGGCCTTGTGAAAGGGGCGGGCGTGGACTGCAAATGTGTTTCCAAAGGAAACTTTTTAAACGGATAAAAGACGAGAATCTACAGGAAGACAGCAGAGGATCAAACAAGACCTGCGATGGAAGGAGAAAAGAGAATGGAAATGATTTCGCTGGAAAAAGAGCTGAAAGGGAATTCTTATCCGGGAAGAGGGATCGTGATCGGCCGTTCCGCAGACGGAAAAAAAGCGGCCGCCGCCTATTTTATCATGGGCAGAAGCGAAAACAGCCGCAACCGCGTCTTTGTGGAGGACGGGCAGGGGATCCGCACCCAGGCTTTCGACCCTGAGAAGCTGGCCGATCCCAGTCTGATCATTTACGCGCCGGTGCGGGTGCTGGGCAATAAGACCATCGTGACCAACGGCGATCAGACCGACACGATCTACGACGGGCTGGATCATCAGCTCACCTTTGAGCAGAGCCTGCGCAGCAGAGAATTCGAACCGGACGCGCCTAATTACACGCCGCGTATTTCCGGCGTTCTGCATGTGGAGGACGGGAATTTCAGCTATGCCATGTCCATTCTGAAAAGCGACAACGGAAATCCCGCGCAGTGCAACCGCTATACCTTTGCTTACAATAACTGCGCAGCGGGAGAGGGACGCTTCATCCACACTTATCTGGGCGACGGAAGTCCGCTTCCCAGTTTTGAGGGAGAGCCCAAACTGGTGGAGATCCCCGACGATATGGACGCTTTCGCGGACATGCTCTGGGATTCTCTGAACGGGGATAATAAGGTATCTCTGTTTGTGCGCTATATCGATATTGCCGACGGCTCGTACCGCACGCGCATCATCAACAAAAATAAGTAGAGTCGGAAAGGGAATGGTAACTGCGATGAAAGAACTGGAATTAAAATACGGATGCAACCCCAATCAGAAGCCGTCCAGGATCTATGTGGCCGACGGGAGCGATCTCCCGATCCAGGTGCTCAACGGCCGGCCGGGCTACATAAATTTTCTGGACGCCTTCAACGGCTGGCAGCTGGTGAGAGAACTGAAGCAGGCCACCGGGCTTCCGGCGGCCACCTCCTTCAAACACGTCTCTCCCGCCGGCGCGGCGGTGGGACTGCCGCTGGACGATACGCTGCGGAAGATCTACTGGGTGGAAGAGGGAGAGACGCTTTCGCCGCTGGCCTGCGCCTACATAAGGGCCAGAGGAGCCGACCGGATGTCCTCTTTCGGCGATTTTATCGCCCTGTCTGACGTGTGCGACGAGTCCACTGCCCGTTACATCAAAGGGGAGGTCTCAGACGGGATCATCGCGCCGGGCTACACGGAGGAAGCGCTGGCGCTTCTGAAACAGAAGAAAAAGGGTAATTACTGCGTCATTCAGATCGATGAAAATTACAAGCCCGCGCCGCTGGAGCACAAGGAGGTCTTCGGCGTCACCTTTGAACAGGGACGCCAGGAGCTTGCCATCGACGACGCGCTGCTGTCGGAGATCGTGACGAAAAACAGAGAGCTTCCGGAGGAAGCGCGGATGGACATGAAGATCGCGCTGATCACGCTGAAATACACGCAGTCCAATTCCGTCTGCTTTGTCAAGGGCGGACAGGCCATCGGCATCGGAGCCGGACAGCAGTCGCGGGTACACTGCACCAGACTGGCCGGACAGAAAGCCGACAACTGGTTCCTGCGTCAGGCGCCGCAGGTGCTGGATCTCCCGTTTCTGGACGATATCCGCCGTCCTGACAGGGACAACGCCATCGACACCTATATCGGCGACGAGTACATGGACGTGCTGGCGGACGGCGCCTGGCAGAAGGTGTTCAGCGAGCAGCCGCCGGTCTTCACGCGGGAGGAAAAGCGCGCGTGGCTGGATCAGCTGACGGGCGTAACGCTGGGGTCGGACGCGTTCTTCCCCTTCAGCGACAATATCGAGCGGGCGCGCAAAAGCGGCGTGTGCTATGTGGCTGAGCCGGGCGGTTCCGTGAGAGACGACGTGGTGATCCAGTGCTGCGACAAATACGGAATGGTCATGGCCTTTACAGGGATCCGTCTGTTCCATCACTGATCCGCTGCCCTCCGCAGCGTCCGCGTGAGATTTTTCGGGCAGCAGGGTCTGAGTCTCCGCTGATTGGCACAAAAAATGCGTATGCAAATACCAGACGGTTCCCGCCGGAGGGGCGGGGCGGAAGGACGCGCATGGGCGCAGAGGAGGAAAAAAGATGCAGTGGAACGCAGAGATGTATCAGAACAAGCACCTGTTCGTGGCGAAATACGGAGAACAGCTGCTGGAATTTGTAAACAGAGAGGCGGATCAGACCATATTGGATCTGGGCTGCGGGACCGGAGCTCTGACCCGGGAGCTGGCCGCGGGAGGAGCCAGGGTGATCGGTCTGGATTCATCGGAGAGCATGGTGGAAAAAGCCAGGGAGAACGAGCCGGAGCTGGAATTTTACGTGGGAGACGCTGCGGCCCTTCCCTGTGAAGACCGGTTCGACACGATCTTTTCCAACGCCGTATTTCACTGGATCCCCGATCAGCGCAAGCTGATCCGCAGCGTGAAGAAGGCGCTGAAAAAGGGCGGCGCGCTGGTCTGTGAATTCGGAGCGGCGGGAAACATCCAGGCGATCCAGGAGGCGTTCAGCGCTGAGATGAAGGCCAGAGACATGGTCTATCATTCCCCCTTTTTTTTCCCGGAGGCCGGGGAATACCGGAGGCTTTTGGAGGAGGAGGGAATGTCGGTGCGCCGCATTTTGGAGTACGACAGACCTACCCCTCTGAGCGACGGAGAAAAGGGTCTGAGAAACTGGGTGGTCCAATTCTTTACAGAGGATCTGGGCAGATTTTCACAGGAAGAGCGGGAGCGGATCCTCAGGGCCATGGAGGAAGGGCTGCGTTCCCGGCTTTGGAATGGAGACCAGTGGGTGGCCGACTACCGGAGGATCCAGGCGGTGGCCGTAAAGGAGCAGTGAGAAACACGGGGGAGAAGCCGCCGGAATCGGCGTTAAACTGAAAAGATACGGTGTGATCACAGAAGAATAGAGCAACAACTCTGGCGCAAGAGACGCAAGAGTTGTTGCTCTTTTTTTATTGCTCTCCGGGAATACCAGCGCATTTTAAAGGCTTTTGCCTTTGAAGGCCCGTTGGCACGGATTATGCGTATTACCAAATTCAAAGCCGGAAAAGGCTGGATCAACAGAAATCTGAGACGTCTTTGAAAGACAGAGAATGAGGAGGAATGGTTATGTTAAAAAAAGGAATCGCACTACTCATAGGACTGACGCTGGCAGTGGGGCTGGCCGGATGCGGCGGTGACGGCGGAAGCGCCGGAGGCGACGGTGGAAGCAGCAAACCCGTGGATCTCAAGCTGAGTACGGCTGTGCCGGATACCAGCTCGTGGTACGCCGGCGCTGAGTATTTTGCCAAGACCATCGAGGAGAAAACGGACGGAAAATATACGATCACCATCTACGGAAACGACCAGCTCTCCGGCGGAAATCAGGTGGGAAGCATCGAGATGCTTCAGCAGGGCGTCATCGACCTTCACATGCAGGACGCGCTGCTGTGGTCCTCCGTGGAGCCCAAGCTGGCCGCGCCCACGTTCCCGTGGCTGATGTCCTCCTATGACGAGGTGGATAAGATCATGGACGGAGCAGGCGGCGAGGCCATGAAGGAGCTGGTGTCCAATTCCGGCGCCGTGTGCCTGGGCATCGGCGAGAGCGGCTACCGGCAGATCGTTAACAACAAGACGCAGATCAAGAGCCCGGCGGACCTGAAGGGCATGAAGCTGCGTGTTCCGGGAATCGAAATGTACGTGAACCTGTTCAAGGTTCTGGGAGCGGACCCTGTTTCCATGAACCAGTCTGAAGTTTACACCTCCCTGCAGCAGGGCGCGCTGGACGGCTGCGAAAACACGCTGGATCTGCTGGTGACGCAGAACACCTGCGAAGTCGTGAAAAACATGACGATCTGGAACTACTCCTACGACCCGGTCATCTTCTCCGCCAGCGAAAAGCTGTGGGACAGCCTGACCGACGAGGAAAAGACGCTGTTTGAAGAGACCGGAAAAGAAGCCATGGTCGTGCAGAAGGAAGCCGCGAGAAAAGCCTACGACGACTGCAAGGCCAAGCTGGCGGATTACGACCTGACCGTAACAGAGCTGTCTGCTGACGAGATCGCCGCCTTCAAGGAAGCGGTCAAGCCCATCTACGAGCAGTACAAGGACACCATCGGAGAGGATCTCTTCGCTGAGTTCGGCTATACGTTTTAGTTAATGACGGGGGATGTGAAATGAAATACATATTTCTTGTATTCGACAAGATAGAGGAAGCAGGAATGGCGATCGGGATGCTGATCATGGTGATCATGAATTTCTTCAACGTGGTCTGCCGGTTTCTGCTTCCGCAGACCCCCTTTTCCTACACGGAAGAGCTGACCGTGCTCATCTTTATCTGGGTGACCATGCTGGGCATTTCCTGTGGGTATAAAAGGGCGTCCCACACGGGGCTCAACATCCTGACAGATAAGCTGCACGGAGTCCCCAAGGAGATCGTTGTCCTGTTTGCCATGGTGTGCTCCGCCGCCTTTGCGGCGCTGCTGTTCTACGAGGGCGTGGGCATGGTGCAGAATCAGCTGGCCCACGGCCAGGTCATGCCGGGCCTTCAGATCTCGGCGGCGTTTTCGGGGATGTCCCTTCCCTGCGGCGCAGTGTTCATCTTCATCCGTTCCATCCAGGCCGGTCTGCGGGAGTGGAACGAAGTACATAAGCTGAGAAAGGAGGCGTAACATGGCGCTTATTTTATTAGGAAGTTTTTTTGTTCTTCTGCTGTGCAATATTCCTGTTGCGGCTTCCATGGGGCTGGCTGCGGTGGTGGGGATCATGTACTGCGGATTCGACCTCTCCGGTCTGCCCACGCTGATGTCCGCCTCCATTGCGAAATTCACCCTGCTGGCCATCCCGTTTTTCGTGCTGGCGGGCGTGATCATGGACTACTCGGGCATCTCGAAACGGCTGGTGGCTTTTGTAAACGCCTGTGTAGGGCATAAAAAGGGTGGACTGGCTATCGTGACGGTGGTGGTAGCCTGCTTCTTCGCCGCGATCTCCGGATCCGGTCCGGCCACGGTGGCCGCTCTGGGGGGCGTGCTGATCCCGGCCATGGTGAGCAGCGGCTATTCCAAGAATTACGCTTCCGCGCTTCTGGCCTCTGCCGGCGGCATCGGCATGGTCATACCGCCCAGCATCCCGTTCGTTATCTACGGAATGCTGGCCCAGGTGTCCGTGGGCGGCATGTTCATGGCGGGCGTCATCCCCGGCATCCTCATGGGCGTGGCTTACTGTATCGCCGCTCTTTGGGGGATCCGCAATGACAAGGGCATCGTCCGTCAGGAAAAGGCGTCGGCTGCTCAGAGGTGGGCTACGTTTAAAGACGCCTTCTGGGGCCTGCTGATGCCGGTGATCATTCTGGGCGGCATCTACGGCGGCTTTTTCACCCCCACGGAGGCTGCGGGAATCGCCGTTATGTACGGACTGATCGTGGGGATCTTCATCTACAGAGAGATCGATATGAAAGCGCTGTGGCGCCTGATGATCGATTCCTGCGTCACATCGGCTGTGGTCATGTTCATCATGGGCTGCGCCGGGGTGTTCACCTGGATCCTGACCACATCAGGAGTGGCCTCCGATCTGTCCAGCGCACTGCTTTCCGTGACGGACAACAAATACCTGCTGCTGCTGATCTTCAACGTCATCTTTCTGGTGGCAGGCTGCTTTGTGGATTCGGCTTCGGGCTTCTATATCCTGCTGCCGATCCTGCTGCCCATCGTGACGATGCTGGATCTGAATCTGTACGCTTTCGGCGTGCTGATCACCGCCAATTTCGCCGTGGGACAGGTAACGCCGCCGGTGGGTTCCAACCTGTTTGTGGCCTGCAACATGGCGAAGATCACCATGCAGGATATCTGCTCGCGGCTGGCGCCCTTCCTTGTGGCGGGCATGATCGCGCTGCTGCTCCTGACTTATTTCCCACAGATCTCGCTGTGGCTGCCTACCGTACTGGGAGCTATCTAACAGGGAAAGGATGAATTGCATTGAGAATTTCAACACAGGAGATACTGCGCAGACAGAAGCGGGTCCGGGAGGTACTGCGCAGCGAAGGCGCCGACGCACTGATCGTGGAAGGCCGCTGCGGGATCGAACAGCGGGGGTGGATGCGGTATCTGATCGACTACTACGTTCCCGTCTTTGCGGAGTCTCTGGTCATACCTCTTGACGGGCCGGTCACTTTCTTTGCCAGAAATGAAGGCAACGCCAGAGCGGCGGGGGAGAGAGGCCTGATCGATCAGGTGATCTGCATGCCGCCGGAGGAAGCCGAAAAGCAGCCCGGAAGGTGCGTGGGACAATTTTTGAGATCCAACGGCGTATCGCGGCCCGCCCTCTGCGGCGAAATGTCCCGGATGTTTACGGGCTCGCTGAAAGAGGCGCTGGACGGCATGCCGCTGATGGATCTGACCGACAGCATGATGGAAGTGAGACTGGTGAAGAGCCAGGAAGAGCTGGCCATGTGCCGTGAAGCCGTCAAGCTGAACGAATCTGTATTCGCCAAATTCCTGAGAGGAGTCCGGGAAGGGCGCAGGGAGATCGAGGCCGTGGCGGAGGCATCCTGTCACGGGCAGAAGCTGGACTGCGAAGACCAGTTCTGGCTGATCGGTTCGGGACCGGCGCCCAGGCAGCGGTCCCTGCCGCTGGCCATACAGAAAGACCATAAATGGGAAAAGGGAGATCTCTGTTCCGTGGTGATCGAGATCGCAGGCTCCGGGGGATACTACGGAGAGATCACCCATCTGATCTCCCTTGGCGAACCGTCGGAAGAGGTAAAACGTGCGTTTCGAATGCTGACTCTGGCACGGCGGGAGGCGGAAAAACTGATCCGCCCGGGCGAAAGAGCGGGCGCGGCGGCGCAGGAAGTAAGCCGCTGTCTGATGGACGCCGGATACTGGAAGAATCCTTTTACAGGTATTATGGGACACGGACAGGGACTGGACATGTCGGAAGGTCCCATGCTGGCCGCCGGCAGCGATCTCCTGCTCAGGGAGGGAATGCGCATCAACCTGCATCCCTGTCTGACGCTGAGAAACGGCGTCGGAGTCACGGCCTGCGACTGTTACGAAGTGACGGATAAGGGCTGCCGCCGGCTTTCGGCGCTGCCGGACGATCTGATCGTCCTGTGATCTGCGGCCCGCTGAAGAAGCGTAAGACACCATTCTATATCGGTTCGTCCATGCGCATTGAACTGGCGGACGGACGAAAAGACCAGCCTGGCGGACTCCTCTCCGGGCTGGTTTTCCTATAGAAGGGGCGAGGGAGATTTTGCTTGATCAAAGCGATAAAAAAACCATAAGTTTTAATTTACCGGGGGTATTTAATGTGGGTATAATAGTAGAGTGTTTCAGAATGGAAAGGAGCCGCTGAAATGGACGAGAAAGTGATCGAACGGCTTGCGGAAATCGTAGGATCTGAGTTTGTTCTGACCGCGGAACGGATCGGGCCCTATCTGTACGATCAGACGGAGGTATGTCTGAGGCCGAAAGCAAGTCGGGAAAGCGTAGTCGTTAGACCGTCCGGCGCCCGGGAAATCTCCGACATCATGAAACTGGCCAACGCCAAACAGATCACAGTGGTGGTCCGGGGCGGGGGAACGGGGCTTTGCGGCGCGGCTATCCCCATCATGCCCAGCATTGTCATCTCCATGGAGCGCATGAAGCGGATCATCGAGGTGGATGAGAAAAACTTTATCATTACGCTGGAGAGCGGCGTGACGCTGCGCGAGATGAACGACTATCTCAAAAAGAACAGCATTTTTTATTTTCCGTCCCACTCCGGCGATGAGAACGCGCAGCTGGGCGGCCTGGTAGCGGAAAACGCGGGCGGAGTCAAATCCGGCAAACACGGGGTCATGCGCAACAATATACGCGGTCTTGAGGTAGTGCTCCCCACAGGCGAGATCGTTCAGCTCAACGGGAAGCTCCAGAAAAACAACGCCGGATACGATCTGATGCAGCTGGTCATCGGTTCGGAAGGCACTCTGTGCGTTGTGACGAAGGTCATGCTGCGCCTCTACCCGGAACCGCGGTTCAACGGGACGATCCTGGTGTCTTTCGCCAATTTCGATCAGGCCACCGACGCGTCGACGAAGATCCTTCAGACGGGAGTGGTGCCGCTTGCCATCGAATATCTGGACCGCACCATCGCCAGAAAGACGGCGGATTTTCTGCACGAGGACTGGCCGCTGAAACGGGGCAAGGTGGATCTGCTGTTCGTCATGGCGGAGGACAACGAGGACGCGCTCTTCAACGTGGGCGGCATCATCGAGGAGATATGCAGCAGTTCGGGGGCGGTGGAGAGCGTGGTGCTGGACGGACGGGACGAGCAGGAGCGGATCCTAAACATACGCAACAGCACGTATTACGCCACAAAGCCGTATCTGGCGGATACGCTGGACATCACAGTGCCGCCGGCCTCGATCCCGGGACTGATGAAAGGATTCAACAGCATCGCGGGTAAATACGGCGCGGTATTTGATACGGTAGGTCATGTAGGTGACGGAAACGTTCACAATAATATTTATTTGGTAAACGACGAGATCCCTGTATATTACGAGGAAATGAAAGCGGAACTGTATGCTCTCGCCATCGGTATGGGAGGTACGATCACCGGAGAACACGGCATCGGAAAGACCAGGAGAAGAAATCTGGCCGTACAGCTGGATGAGACCCAGGTGGATCTGATGCGAGGCATAAAGAAGCTGTTTGACCCAAATAATATTTTAAATCCGGAAACAGCCATCATATAACGGGGGAGGGGGAGTGATGAATAAAGAAACTCTCATAAAAAAAATGACTGGAGTACTGAAGGATGGCGTGCACGTGATCGACCGGGACGGTGTGACTGTCGTTTATAACCGCAAAATGGAGATCATCGAGGACCGGAGGGCTTCGGACCTGTTGGGAAAGCCCCTTATGGAGACGGGGAAGATCAATGAGAACGACAGCAAGCTGATCGAGGTCCTTCGGACAGGACTTCCCCAGGTAAATCATATCTATACCGGGATCAATAAATATGGAAATAAAGTGATCGGCAATGTATCCACCTGGCCGGTCAGCGAAAAAGGCATGATTGTGGGCGCGCTGGAGATCGTCATTGACATTACGGAGCTCAGAATGCTGCGGGAAAAAGTTCTGGGCATCACGAAGGATATCAATCAGCTGGCGCAGAAAGGCAAAAATCATGAGAGTGGAATGAACTGTATGATCTCCGACATCGTGGGCGAGAGCCGGGAGATGGAAAAGGTGAAGCATTTGGCTGCTCTGGCGGCGAAATGCGACGCCAACGTGATGATCATAGGCGAATCGGGCACAGGTAAAGAGCTGATCGCCCAGAGCATCCACAACGAGAGCGCCCGGCGGAGAAAACCGCTGAT
>Ga0129308_1002514_pt1 | contig 15289 bp, 11 predicted proteins | sample L827metagenome_FD_94440 | JGI IMG/M metagenome (GOLD analysis project Ga0129308, IMG submission 94440) | Ring-tailed lemur group fecal microbial communities from Wisconsin, USA - L827 metagenome | ecosystem: Host-associated > Mammals > Digestive system > Large intestine > Fecal | place: USA...
GCACGAGTAGCTCGAGGGTATCGCGCAACAGGTCGTTGACCGAGCAATAGCATCCCAGGTCATGGCTTCGCCCCATAGCGATAAAAGCAAAGTCATCCATTTCCACCATGCTCTGTGTCACGAGATAATCGAGCTTGCCAGCAATCTCGCGCTCTGCCTGCGCAGATCCCGACGTTGCTGCGGCGAGCAATTCGTCGCGCACGCTGGCGATTGTGCGTTCGGGCTGAATGCCCAAAGCAAGTGCCAGGCCAAGTGCTGGGTCGGCATCAATGACGAGCAGACGCCCTGTGTCGGGGCGATGAAGCAGGGCGTGCGTCATGAGCGCGCAAACCGCCGTTTTGCCCACTCCGCCTTTGCCACACACGGCTATGACGCGATGTCCCGGATGGCTTACTGCCGTGAAGTGTTCGTGCACGTGGAGCTCTCCGTTGGGCATGATGTGGCAGTGAATGCCGGCATGGCCCCAGTACATCCTCGACTCAAGCATTTGAGCTGTCCTTTCCGTTGGTGCGTTCGCTCACCAATCGCCGCATGCGCTGGATTTTGCGCACCTGGTCACAGACTTCTTTATCGCCGCAACTGCCGCAATGACCGCCGCTGGGGCAGTCGATGTCAAGTCCTTTTCCCATCCATGTATCGTGCCTTAGGCTGTGCGATGTGTCTTTCCAGGTATTTCGTAGAGCGCATAGTTGTTCAACGTCAGACTTGGACGAGGTGACAAAGACAATTTCGACATGGCTCGCTTTTGGTTGCCGTGCTTTGATAAGGGCGTCAAGAGCACTTCCCAGCTGAGCAAATGAAAGTCCACGCGCATAAAGATCTCTGCTGATGCGTGTCCATAGCTCGCCGGCTCCGCCGCGCACGAGGTAGCCATCAATCCAGTCTTTTGCATCCTGGCAGTCTTCAATATCCTGGTGGTCTTCGCCGGCGAGACCTTCGCCAGCCACGAGAATGACCTGAGCAAACGGGTGCACGCAATCTTGTGCGAGCTCGGAGATGTCCGAGCCGATGATTGTTACGCGTCCGTCGCATACGAGTCTCACGTCGCTTGTTGAGAGCGTGAGGGCGCACGATCCCTCGAGTGTCCCTCCCAGCTCTACTGCACAGCGACTTTTAAGGACGATGCCGTGGTTGGCATGTTCGCCTATTGCAAATGGGAGCGAATCCGCAGGAGGCGCCTGGATGATGCGTGCATTTTCAACCGCGCTAAACCCATCAATCGTTTGCCGTGCTTGTTCGATCAACCCATCAAAGGCATGGATGGGCGAACAAGCACGTTTGCGTGCCCTGATGATGGCTTGTTCAGCTTGCGTTACAGCGTTAGGGTCTACCGTTGCGTCGGTCTGCTCGGCGGTGTGTTCGAGCGCTTCGAGTTGTGCGATGTCCAACGCGTTCCCTCCCTATATCCTTGGGTCGGGCGAGTATGTCGTGGTTCTCGCCAGGTCTTCGGGATTCGTTTCGGCGATTTCGACCAGTTCAAATGCGCTTGAACCCGACGCATTTCCTAGCGCATCATCCGCTGCGTATAAGGCCGCGCCTAAGGCTCCGTTGATTTGGGGGTCGCAGGGCAGGGAATGAATTTCACAGTTGAGCATCTGGCCAAGCGCGCGGCGCAGGCCGGGGTTTTTGGCACAACCGCCGGTGAGAACGACCTCTTCCTGCAAGCCAACACGGCTTACCATCGCTACGAGCCTGCGCGCGATGGATTCATGGATGCCCCCGGCAATGTCATCGCGGCAGATTCCTTTGTTGATGCATGAAATAACTTCGCTTTCGGCAAACACCGAACAAGTTGAGGAAATCTGGGCAGGATTCGTGCTGCGCAGTGACATCTCTCCGAGTTCTGCAATGCTCACGCGCAGTACGCGCGCCATCATTTCAAAGAAACGGCCCGTGCCAGCAGCACATTTGTCGTTCATGGTAAAGTCAATGACCTTGCCCTTGCCTGACAGAGCAATAGCCTTTACATCCTGACCCCCCACATCCACGATGGTCCGCGTTGAGGGGCGTAGGAAGTGGGCACCGCGAGCATGACAGGTTATCTCGCTCATGTTGCGTTCGATGATGCCCACATGCTCGCGGCCGTACCCTGTACAGCACATCCCAGCCACGTCGTTTTGCCCAATCCCCAATCGACTCTCAATGCGTTCGACGATTGTGATGGCTGTTTCGGTAGGGGAGAGGCCCGAAGGCTCGATGGACCATGCGGCTACGTCGGCTCTGGCCCCTTCAATCTTGAGCGCCACTGCTTTGCCCGTGGTGGAGCCCAAATCGCAACCTATAACGTACATGCTGTCCCTCCCCCTTCCGCTTCTATCTGTCTGATGACATTCCGCCTGTTAGCTTATGGGCTCCCAGCCCTGAGTCTCAAAGAAGTTGGCGATAATACGCTTGAGCTCGTCCATGGGCAGGTAGGTGGGGTCGAAGATGTCGCTTGCAAATGTGAGCAGCGGCATGTCCATCTCGCGGCAGAGTTGGCGCAGGTAACCGATGTTGCCACCTTGATCCTTGTGGCCCTTGTGGTTGGGGAAGAACACGCAATCAATCTGGTAGTCGGTGCACATTTTCTTGACATCGAACAGGAACGTGTCCACTGTGCCACGGGCTTGGCGAATCATTGGGACTTCATTGATTGACTTGCGCGCCAGTCCGAAAAGCATGGTCTCGGGTGTTGAGGTGTCAATGGGTGTGTAGGGCGTGCGGCCCGCGAAACTGTTGACCATGACGGCACCGTAGGTTTGCTCGAGCCAGGGACCAAGCTCTGCTTGAGCCCACGAGCCATTGAGGTCGGCCCACAGGATGCGTACGCGCTCGTCCGGGCAAGCGCCCTTTTTCTGCTCATAGAGAGTCGCTGCTGTTTCGGCCATGTTCTTAAAAAATTCGGTTACTTCAGGGTCTCCAGGCCAGTTGACATGCAGCTCTTGCGTCCAACCCCACTCAGCGGCCTGAAGTGAGTGATACACGCAGGGCTTCTGCATGAGCACCTGGTTGCATTCGTCCCAGTAAGAGTAGATCTTGTTCGTCTCTCCGCAGATGCGTCGCAGCTCATCCCAGTCCATTTTGTGGCCCGTATGCTCTTCGAGGAAGTCGATTTCGCGGCGGAGTTGATTGGCGAAGTACTGGATGTCTTCATCGCCGTAGCCGTAGGGCGGGTCGAGGCTAATGGTGGGAATGTTGTCCCAGCCCGGCACTGTCTCCCATGCCTCGTGCATGAGGCTCTGTGCATCGCAGGGTTCAAGCATGCCGGTGATGACACTGGGCTTGGGAATGATGCCAGCGCGTGCGCCCCATACGGCAAGTTGGATGAGTGCGCATGAGTCAGCGGGCGTGCCGCTTTCATGCATGCGTTCGATGGTATCGAAGAAGGGTCTCGTGGGGATGATGAGGTCAACGGGGCAAAAGTGGGTGAGGTCCATGGCCGCATATATCTCGCATGCGTTTCCATACCACTCACTCACGAGCGGTTCATCGTGCTCGACGGTGTCGATGAGGCGATTTACGTGCTTGAGGGCCAAGGCAAAATTGTCGTGATCGAGTTTGGCGATGCCGTCAACCTTTGCGGCTTCCTCGGTTGCGGCCACGCCTCCGGCAAATACTTGCTGGTACTGATAGAAGCGCTCAGGCACTTGCGCCATGGTTATCGCCCTCCTTCGGTGAGAGTTTCAACGAATACCTGCACGCGTGTGCGTGTCTGTCCAGCATTGGTGAAGATGTACTCGGTATCGAGATCAAGACAAGCGAAGCCTTTTCGTTCGACTTCGGTGTCGAACATGAGGCGCTCGTAGCTCCATAAATCGCACTTGGGGATGTGCACCTGGATAAAGCCATCAGCACGGGCTTTGGCGGCGATGCCCTCAAGATAGGCCCACCGCTCGGCCCGAGTCCCGTGAAGGCGCGGCTCGGGCGGGCGTCCTTGCAGATAGGCAGAGGCGAGGTTGTGAATCAAGTCACCATCGATTGCAACTTGCATATCCTCAGAGCGCCTGCCGAAACCGCCAAGTGAATCGGCTACTACCACGGCGCCCTGGCTCTCGATTGTTTCCATGAATGGCAGGGAGTCAATTTCGCCACCGTATACTACGAGGCGCTTTTGTCCAGGTAGTCCCTCCACGCCCTCGCAGACATCCACAAGTTCGGAAAGTAGCGCCTTGTAATCTTGGCGCGGCATACAAGTGCCGGCCATATGTACGGCCAATGCCTGAGCGCCGGTGATGGGCGGATTTGCACTCTCGGCGCGCATGTCGTCAAGCTTGAGTTGTAGAGCACGAATTTCGTTGGTAAGTTCGATGGCCGCACGTAGGGCCTCGTCGGTGATTTGAACGCCGAAATGCTCTTCGAGACTGGCCTTGAATTCAGCCAGTTCACCTGCGAGGTGTGCGACTTGCAGATCGTCTCCCTTACGCTTGGGGAAACAGACCAGGTGGCTATAGGGCGGTTTTAGGACGTCAGCCCAGTTCTCGTAGAGTTTGCGAACGTGGTCGCAGGCGTTGGTGGCCACAAGTCCGTCAATGAAATCGAATGTTCCGCGCGCCGCTGCATCGTAGAGGCAACGTACCTCGCTACAGTTTACTTGGGTGAAGCGAGCATCCGCTAGCTCGTCGCCCTTGCTTCCCACGGCGCGTAGGCGCACGGGCAGAAGCCCGGCTGCCAGTACGAGCTCCTCGGCGAGCTGATTATAGAGCACGCCGACAATCTTTCCCCCTGCATCCTTGTAGTCACGCAGGCGGTCGTTGAACGGAGTCTGGCACAACCGTTCGAACTCGTCGCAGATCTGCTGGACGCGTTGCATGTCGCCCATAGCCCATCCTCCCTTGTAGGTCCCCTGTTTGTGGTGCAGTCCCAACCTGCCGCCACCCTTATCACCGTGCCGCACAAAGAGGCGTCACGGCTTGAGCCTCAAGATAGGGTGGAAAAGGCATTGCGAACAACTGACACTTTGGTCTGCATGTTCGGTTTTATGTCTTGACCCTGACAGGCTGGCCTATCTGTAAGGTTACAAAACGACCCAACGCGCGCTAAGGTCGCAATGTGTTGCGAGTGGGGCAGCACATGCAATTCGGTACAGATAGATTAGGGGGAAGCATTATGCAGCAGAACATTTCCCGTCGTCAGTTCATGGCAGGTACGGCTGCCGCGGGCGTTGTCGCCGCAGGCATGTCTGATGTTGCCTTGGCCGATGAGGCTAAGCCTGTCGAGGCTCAGGTTGCCTGGGACGCCAAGCCCGAGAGTGTTGCCGATCAGGTGAGTGCAACTGAGGACCACGAGATTGTTATCGTGGGCGGCGGCAATGCTGGCGTCATCTGCGGTGTTGAGGCGGCTCAGCTCGGAGCCGACGTCATCATCCTCGAGAAGACTGAGGCCAACACCATGTGGGCTGGCGACATCGATGCCTGCGATTCCCAGCTGCAGAAGGATGCAGGCGTTGAGGCTGACAAGGAGTATGTGATTCACGATCTCGTTCGCTATGCCAGTGGCAAGTGCGACGAGAACCTCATCCGCCTGTGGGCCTACAATGCGGGTGCCTTCGTGGACTGGTACCAAGAGCAGATGCAGGCCAAGGGTCTCGATGTTATGGTTGATACTGTGAAGAAGCAGTTCTACCCCGAGAACTTCTACTTCACGAACACCTATCACACCGCTTACAAGCCTCCGCTGGAGGAGACGAAGAACCCTATGGGTTCCGAGGTCGCTATCCCGGCACTGTGTGAGATTTATGCCGAGAACGGCGGCATCATGCAGTACAACACCAAGGTTGTCGAGCTCGTGCAGGGCGACGATGGCGCCGTGACGGGCGTTATTGCCCAGGCGCAGGATGGTTCTTACGTGCAATATAACGCCAGCAAGGGCGTTGTGCTGTGCTGCGGTGGATTCTTGGGCAACAAGGACATGATGGACCAACTCGGTGTTGTGTCGCACAAGTTCTGCTCCAACCATATGGGCGGCGACGGCCGTGACGGCGACGGCATCAAGCTTGCCCACTGGGCTGGTGCCGCAATGGATGACTCCTTCACCGGGTCTCTGCTCATCTTTGACCGTGGGTGCATCACGAGCGGTGGCGACGGCGACCTGGGCGGCCAGGGCGGCCAGAACAATGCCTTCTGGTGGCCCGGCTCGCAGCCGTTCCTCTTTGTTAACCAGAAGGGCCAGCGCTTCTGCAACGAGGATGAGCCCTACGATTTCAAGTTCAATCTTCTGACCATGCAGCCCGGTCACTACGGCTGGCAGGTCTTTGATGCTTCCAGCTGGGACGACGTCGTGAGCTTCGGAACTACAATCTGCAGCCGCGTAGTTGCCAACCCCGATGCAAAGAACTGCCTGCTTTTGGGCCAGTTCTATCCTTGCCGCGATGCTGAGGAGTGGCAGCAGGTCTACATCGATCCCAACGTGGAGAATGGCAACCTTCTCAAGTGCGATACGCTTGAGGAGCTGGCTGACGCCATGGGGATGGATGAGGCTTCTAAGGCCAATTTCCTCACTACGGTCGAGCGCTACAACCAGATGGCTACCGCTGGTGAGGACATCGACCACGGTAAGGCTCCCTGGCGTCTTTCCAACATTGACGAGCCGCCTTACTACGCCGCCAAGATGGCTGGCTGGGCGCTTTCCACGTTGGGTGGCATCCGTGTGAACGACAAGATGCAGGCCATCAAGGCCGATGGTGAGCCAATTCCCGGCTTGTACATGTGCGGCCTTGACTCGGGTGGTTTCTTCAATGGAAACTATCCGCAGCTCTACGGCGGCTTGTGCATGAGTCACGCTATTAGCTTTGGCTGGCTGGCAGCTATGTCCATTATGGGGCAGGAGTATCCAGTGCCGGTTGAGAGTTGCCGCGCGGCTTACGCAAAGTAATACGGGTCTACGGAGCCCGATGTCTTAGTTCGCTTGTTGTTTGTTCCCTGGTGAGAATTAAGCGTGAAAGGGGTCGTCGGCTTACAAGTCGGCGACCCCTTTCATAACGTCGTATTGGTTGCGCTTGTCTATGCTTCTGGTCTGTTGTCTGGTTCGAGCAACGGGAGCGCAAATGCGGGCATGGCCGAGGTGAAAATATGGGCCATGAGTTCGGGGGAGTCGGCCATATGGCCCTCTACCCAATGTCGTGTCATATGTTTGGCACCTGTGACGAAAAATTCGATTTGGAGCGATTCGCTGCGGTTGAGAGGCCGGGCAAGTTTGCGAGTGAGAACTTCTTCGTAGATGTCGTACATTTGCCGTCCACCATGTTGGACAACCCATGGATAGGATGTTACAAGAAACGAGTTATAGAGAAACTCCTGGTGCTCGCGCATAATGGTGAACTTGCGCAGGTGCGCTTCGAAACAGCTGTATTTTGTGCCTATGAGATAAAGCGTTTGATTCATGAGATGGTCCCAAAACCAGGTGGACACAGCGGGAATGTCCTCGAAGTACTCGTAAAACGTTGTTCGAGAGATGCCCACTTCTTTGCAAACGTCAACTACACGCACTTTCGTGGGCGAGGTCGTCTTCATGAGTTCGTTTGTGGCAGCAACAATCTTGAGCCTGGTTTCAAGCTGTTTTGACATGCATGTCTCCCTAACGGCCCTGCCGGTGTACAGTCTCCGAACGGATTTCATGCCGGGTGATTATAGCATTGGTCTCATACTTTATCTGGTTGCCATAGGACCATGCCGCCTATGACTCCGGCTATAAATTCAGATCCCACTTTTTCAAGCCGTGTCCCTCGGCAAAATTTTACCTAGAGTTAGTGAAGTTTTACCTAAAGTTTGCAAACCTGAAATCCATATCCCCTATAGTTCATCCGTTTCTATAACACCCACATTCAAAGGGGGATTCGCGCCATGGATAGAAGGACGTTCGTCAAGACCGCAGCCTGCACCGCACTCGCCGCCGGGGTCGGCAGTCTGCCCGCAAGTTTCGCACTCGCGCAGCAAAACGCCGAGGCCTCATACGACCAGGTGCTCGCGCACATTGACACGGCCTTCTCCGAGAGCATCGCAGATGCCATCTCGGCTCTTGGCGACAACCCCGACGTGGGCAACCGCAGCGCCGGCTCTCCCGCCGAGGCCCAGGTCATCGACTTCATGGCTTCCAAGATGGAGGAGATCGGCCTCACCAACGTCACGAAGGACACCTTCACCTGCGACAACTGGACGTTCGAGAAGGCCCGCCTCTACCTGCCGGGCAACGCCGGCACCGATGACTTCATCGCCCTGGGCGGCTTTGCCACCTCCATCGACGCAGACATGGAGGAGCTCGCCATTGTCGACGGCGGCCAGGGCACCATCGAGGACCTCGAGGGCCTCGACATCGCCGGCAAGCTCGTGCTCATCTCTATCGACCAGTATGCCGACTGGTGGATCAACCACCCCGCCTACCAGGCCCATCTGCTTGGCGCCCGCGCCGTTATCGCGTGCAACACGAGCGGTTTCTGCCAGTACGACGGTGACACCGTGGGCTCGCAGGACGCCTGCGGTCCGCATGAGGCGGCCGCGTTCTCCATCAGCGTCAACGGGTACAAGGCCGTGCTCGAGGCCATCGCGCAGGGCGGCGGCGAGGCGCTTGTGACGCTCGACGCGAAGTCCGTCATCACGCTGGGCGGCCAGAGCGCCAACGTCTGGGGCGACATCCCCGGCGAGAGCGACGAGCTCATCCTCGTGGGCGCGCACATGGACGGCTACTACCATTCTTTCTTCGACGACGCCTTCGGTTGCAGCGTTGCGCTCAGCATGGCGAAGGCCGTCATTGAGAGCGGCTACAAGCCTGCCAAGACCCTGCGCTTCGTGTTCCACGGCGCCGAGGAGTGGGGTAAGACTAACTGCGAGAGCGACTGGGCCGTCGGTTCTTGGAAGATGATCACCGAGCTGCACCCCGAGTGGGCCGAGCAGGCGTTCATGATGCTCAACATCGACGACATGTTCAACCCGGAAGGCGAGGTCAACTACTGGCTGACCTGCCCGTATGAACTTTTCGACTACACGTGTGGCGTGCTGGACTCCGTGTTTGCGGGCTACCCGCAGTTCAACGTGGTCGTCGACGCACCCTCCGACACCGGAACTGACCAGTTCTGCTACTCGCAGTGTGGCGTGGCCGTCATCGACGCCGCCATGGGCGAGCCGGACGAGTGCTACTACAAGCGCAACCTCTACCACACCAACATGGACAACAAGTGCGTTGGCACCGACCCCGAGGCCTACCAGATGGTCCACGAGGTGTTTACCAAGCTGCTGGTGAGCGTGGACGCGCTCGCTGTGCGCCCCATGTTCTTCGCCCCCGAGTTTGAGGCGCTCGAGGCGGGCTTTGCGCCCGAGGTCGTCTCCAATCCCGAGGAGTTCCTCGAGAACCTCGCGGCTGCTCAGGAAGCGGCTCGTGCGCTCGACGAGCTGACCGAGTCTGCCCAGGTCAGCGATGCCCCCGCCTACAACAAGGCCCTCTTCGGCATCTATCGCGACATTCGCGCTAGCCTCTACGCATGGGACTGGAACGGCAGCGTGGTGTTCCCCTACGAGCAGGCTCAGGGCAACATCGCCGCACTGGAAGAGGCCATTGCCGCGCTTGAGGCCGGCGCGGGCGACCGTGCCTACGACGATATCCTCTACCAGGTGGATTACAACTGGTACGCCTATAGCTTCTCTCAGGAGTGCTTCGAGGCGCAGCTCGTGCGCGTGCGCGACAACGCCGAGGGCACCTGGGGCGAGGGCCTCATCAAGCGCCCGTGCGAGAATCTCTACGACGTCATCGCCTTCCTGGGCGAGCACTACGGCGAGGAGGGCATCGACTACTCCGAGGCCATCGCCCGCCTGACCGAGGCTCGCACCAACCAGCAGATGAACCTCGATGAGATCACCGCTGAGATGACGAGTTGCCTTGCTGACCTCGCCGAGCAGATGGGCGAGGTCGTGGCCGCAAACGCGTAAAAAGCGCTGCTGTGGCGTAGGGATCTACCCGGCCACTGACAATCGATAGAACGACCGACAAAAAGGGCGGTGCGGGGCGTGCGGCCATTGGTCGCCGAATCCCGCACCGCCCGAATGTTTTTTAGAGCCCCATAGCTGCCTTGACGGCTTCCTTCAGGGCATTGGAAGTGACGGTTGCTCCGCTTACCGTGTCGAGAGCGTCAATCTCTTCGGCAGTCGAGCAGCCGACGAACTCTGCGGGCATGGCCTCGATCGCCTTGCTGCCGATGGCCATTGAAGCCCGCGGCTCCGCTTGCCGTGTCGAGTGTGTCATTCTCTTCGAGGTCGCGCCAGCGATGCCCATGGAAGCCCGTGGCTCCGCTTACCGCGTCGAGTGCGTTATTCTCTTCGGTAGTCGAGCGCGCCGATGTTTTTGGCCTGCCTCTTACGGGTTGCAGTTCTTGCAGGGGACGTAGCCTTGCGCGATGAGTTCGTCGCGGGTCTGGTTGCTGTCCATGCGATTCTTGGCCTTGATTTTTGGCACAGACGAGCAACTGGGGTAATGGAACTTGCCCGTGTTCTTGTTGACCACGTAGGTCACGGTTGAGGGCGTTTCGGCTGCATTGTCGGCGCCCTCGTCGCTTGCAACTGCAGCGGAGATGGGTGCAAGAGATGCGCCGCCCGCCGGGGCCGACCCTGTACTCCAGCCGACTGCTGTGGTTGACGCATTCCAGCTGTCCGTTGTTGCCGTCTCGTCGGCCCAGTTGTCGCCGGTTGCATAGTCGATGGCCACGCCGGGCTGGATGTTGCGCAGGAACACGTTGAGCGACACGCCTTGCCCGCCGTCTTCCATGGACAGGGCCTCGATCTGTACGCCGCGCGCCACCAGCTCGTCGCCTTCGAAGACCGGGGTCACGCGGTAGAGCACGTGGTTGCCGGTTCGTTCAATGTAGTCGAACACCATGGCTTCGATGGGCTCCATGACGTCGGCGTTGAAGTGGCGCGTGCCGGTGATGAGGTTGCGCTCGTTGGCGTTCTGACCCGACAGGCAGTGGGCGATTAGATGGCTGCGGTTATACAGGGACTCCCCGTCGATGAAATCGTAGAAGTTCTGAACCCAGCCACTCGGGTGCACCTCGCTGATGTCGCCGCGCGCATCGGTCGGCAGTGTCTCGGGACCCAGGCACGCGTATGCGGTGCCGCAGCGACCCAGCCAATCAAGCTGGGAGAATGACTGAAAAGTCTCGGTTGTCGCGTCTTCGGCGGTGAACGAGGGCGTGTTGCCGTCTATCTCGACGTAGTCGCCCGCGTCGGTTGCGGGGTTCGCGGCGACATAGGCGTCAAGCGCGGCGAGGAAGTCTGCCCCCGAAAGCGTCGAGGCCGACGGCAGTGCTTCCGCTGCGGCCCCCTCGTTCGCGGTCGCTGTCGTGGCTGCGGTCTCATCGTCTGCAAATGCCCTGGCAGATAAGCCGGGTTGCGCAAGTGCGAACGTAAGGAGGATGGCTGCGGCCAATGCGAAGGCAAAGGTCGCTAGGCCGTGCCTTATCGAGTGCGCGTCTTTAGTTTGCATGTACGATTCGTTTTTCGAGTCTTCAATGCGCATGCGTGATGTCCTTGTCCGCAGTAGTTTTCCGAGCATCACCTTACCATGTTCGGCCCTGCGCCCACGCGTTTTTACGCAGTCTCCTTGTGCGCCGCTCAGATATGTGCAGTGGACAACGGTGGTCCCATTCTATCGTGGATGCGCCGCTGTCACTGCCACGGGTCAATCTCATTGCCGCTTGCAATGCTTGCAATGCCGGCGGCTTCTCGACGCCCCGCTTTGCTTGAACGTCGGCGAACAGCGGTTAAATCCCCAGCATCGCCTGAAGCTCGTCGCGGGTGTGCACACCAAGCTTGGTGTAGAGGCGCCGGGAGTGGCCGCGCACGGTGTTCTCGGAGATGTAGAGCGTCTCGGCGATGTATATCTTGCTGCGCCCTTTGGCCAACAGCTTGAGCACGTCGACCTCGCGGCCGGTGAGTCCGTATTGCTGGCCAAGCTGCTCGCAGCGCTCGTCGATGCTCGCGAACTCCTCGGGGTCCACCTTCGTGCGCAGGTCGGCAAAGAGTCGCTGCACATCGGGGTCGCGCGTTTCCAGGCAGAACGCCATCACCACGCCGGTCACCCACAACAGGGTCACACCCAGCTCCGCCGTCATGGTTGCTCCGCCGGCAACGAATCGTACAAGAACGAGGCCCAGGTAGTTAGCCCCTACGTACAAGCCCCATCCCAGGCCGAAAATCACGTACGGGTGGTGGTCGCTGTGATGCGCCACGTCTGCGAGCACAAGCCACAGAAGCATGACGATGAGGCTGATGGCAACGCCGTCGCACAGGCGCGGCAAAAGGGAAGGCTCAAAAAGGCAGTCGGCCGCGATGGTGCTCGCTAAAAAGAGAAACACGAAGCGCCACAGCTGGGGGAAGTCGAGCGCTCGGTTGAGGCGAAACACCCAGGCCAGGGCCGCAAGGGCAAAGGCGACTTCTACGAAGTGGCCCACCAAGCGCCCCGCAAGGGCGAATCCATTCGATGTGGTGGTGAGCGACGCCACCTGGCGTACCAGGCAAAACGCAAACACGCACAGTGCCACGCGCCAAAGCAACTGCAGGGCGGACATGCCGCTGTAGAGGATCTCTCCGCGCCGGATCTCGCCTTGGGGCAGCTCGATCTTTGCGCAGAGTTGCAGGGAGATGAGCGAGATGATGGGCAGCGCGAATGCCAGGCAGAATCCAAGCCAGCCGGGGGCGGCGTCGAATGCGATCTTGATGGTCGAACCCGCGACGTAGGAGCCGAACAGGCACGCCACGGCGCTCCGGATGCCCATGTCCGCATACGGTGCCGACCAGCGCAGATAGCCCCAGCCCATGCACACGCCCGCCAAGGCGACGTTGACGGTCGCCCAAATGGTTGAGCCGGCGGCAAGAACAGACGCAAGCAGAACGGACGCGGTGCACGCGCACATCGCGACGGTCATGGGGATGTCGAACCTGCCGATGCGCGAGCAGTCCTTCTTGGTGCGGAATGCGAGCGCGACGGCGAGCAGCACGACGGCCATCGCGCCGTAGACGCCCGCCCATGTGGGTGCGACGCCCGAGGGACGCAGCGGTGTGGTGTTGAACCAATAGATCCAGACATGCATGGTCCACAGGCTGAAGAGGGGCCATGACTGCTTGAGGGGCATCGCCAGGATCCCCGAAGTTGTGCCCTTGTCGTCCGCCACAGTTCCCCCTGTGCTGTCGTTGCGTGCGATATGAGGCGAAGTGTACTCCAGAAGATGCCGTTACGTGCTCAACTATCCCGAACATCATTAGGCACGATTCGTGTCTATCTTTCAAATTGCCTGGTATATGCCCATGTTTGCAATACGCACCGAACGTGTCTGCCCCTGTGGCGAGTTGCGGCGCATGATGGGCCTCGTTCAACCGCATCCGGCTCAAACCCGTCTGCGCCCTGTGCAACGATTCATCAGGCAAGGGCATTTTCGGGTTTGTAGCTGGCTCGGTCCGACTCATGCTGCGCACGGCAAATCGTCCTTGTGCGGCAAAGACAAGAGAAGGGGAATCACATGAGCGTCAGCACCACCACTTCGCGTCGTTCCTTCCTGAAGGGCGCCACTGCCGGCGTCGCCGCCAGCGCACTCGGCATGGCCTCGGTTGCCCTGGCCGACGAGGCCGCAGGCGACCCCAACGCCGCTCCCGAGGCATGGGACGTCGAGACCGACGTTGTCGTCATGGGCTATGGCTATGCTGGTCAGGCCTCTGCCATCTCGGCTGCCGTCGAGGGCTCCAAGGTGCAGGTCTTTGAGAAGGCTCCCGAGGAGTACGCCGGCGGCAACAGCTCCGTGTGCTGCGGCTACTTCAACATCGTGACGGGCGAGGGCTCCGTCGAGTACTGGAAGGCTCTGGCCGACGGCGGCGCGTCCGACGAGGAGTGCCAGGCTGTCGCCGAGGCCACCGAGCTCATGCCCGAGTGGTTCAGCGAGAACATCATCAACGCCGACATCACCGAGAACGACGCCGACCGCACCTCCAAGAAGTTCAACGGCGTGGAGTACCCCAACTCCAACAAGTACTCGATGATGATCAACTTCGACGAGGCCTTCGACGGCCAGGGCGGCGGCCAGCGCACCTGGAACAACATCGACGCCGTCATCAAGGACCGTTACGCCGATTCCATCACGCTCAACTATGACTCCGAGGTCACGCACCTCATCCAGGACCCGGCCACCAAGGAGGTCCTCGGCGTCCGCGTGCAGCAGGGCGACAAGGAGATCTGCGTCAAGGCGGCCAAGGGCGTCATCATGGCGTGCGGCGGCTTCGAGGCCAACTATGAGATGGTCAAGGACTTCGTGATGCCGGGCTTCGACCAGTTCCACATCGGCAGCCCCTACAACACGGGCGATGGCGTGCGCATGCTCATGGAGGCCGGCGTGAAGCTGCGCCACATGGCCGCCACCGAGTACGGCGCAATCTGCCACTATGACCTGTCGCAGGAGTACCAGCAGGCCGTGTGCACCTACAACTCGGGCGACACGACGCACACGGTGTTCGTCAACAAGCACGGCAAGCGCTTCATCGGCGAGAACAGCGGCATGGGCTGGCCCGCACATGACAAGCGTTACCCCTATCCCTGCTTCAACCAGGAGAACCCCAGCCTCGAGAAGGCCAACTACCCCTTCTGGATGGTCTTCGACGAGACGCGCCGCACCGCCGGCACCATCTTCGGTTGGTCCAACACCAAGGCCAACGAGGGCTGGATGTCTGTCCACGGCCCCGTCCAGTGGAGCGACGACTGCACGCCTGAGATTGAGGACGGCTACGTGCTGAAGGCCGACTCCATCGAGGAACTCGGCGGCCTCATGGGCTACGAGGGCGACGACCTGACCGCTTTCGTTGACGAGATCAACGCCTTCAACGAGAACGGTGCCAACGGCGAGGACCCCGAGTTCGGCCGCAGCCTTTCCGAGAACGACCAGAAGAACGGCGTCACCCTCGGCGTCACCGACGGCCCCTTCTATGCCATCAAGTGCGGCCTGTGCTACCTCAACACCAACGGCGGCGGCGCCCGCAACACCGACTACCAGCTCGTTGACTGGAATGACCAGCCCGTCGCCCGCCTCTACGGCGCCGGCGAGTTCGGCTCGATCTTCTACCACTACTACTCCGGCGGCGGCAACATCTGCGAGTGCTTCACCTCTGGCATGAAGTGCGGCCAGAACGTGAGCGCCCTGGAGCCCTGGGCATAAGCGCCGGCACCTTGATTTGCCGAACTGACGCACGGCGCCTGCCTGGGCCCACCTGGGCGAGAAGGCCCCATCCTGCGAATATGCGGGATGGGGGCCTTGCCAGTTGTGGTCACTTGCCATTTCTCGGGGCGAAAC